>Ga0153957_100108_pt1:27500-52500 | contig 60080 bp, 37 predicted proteins | sample TSFL041MetaG_FD_104745 | JGI IMG/M metagenome (GOLD analysis project Ga0153957, IMG submission 104745) | Attine ant fungus gardens microbial communities from Florida, USA - TSFL041 MetaG | ecosystem: Host-associated > Fungi > Mycelium > Unclassified | place: USA: Florida, Wekiwa... | reverse complement strand
TTAGAAAGTAAGCTTGAGCTGCGCGAAAGGTTGCTTTCTAATTATATAATAGAAGGCGTTATCTAAACGTAAGGGGCCTTTTCTTTCTGGGCTTGAATTCTTACCTTTTTCTTATGAAAAGGGGAAAGGGGCAACCAACATAGGAGGCTAGCTTGCTTCCACTGGTGGCGGGCGGGCGAAGGGTCAAAAGGACACGTAGCCGGGGGCGAGTCACAAAATCCAATAGTTCCGTTTTCTTTCTTGTTCATCAATCGGAAATCAAGACAAACCGGGCACTACGGTGAGACGTGAAAACACCCGATCCCATTCCGACCTCGATATGTGGAATCGTCTTGCGCCATATGTACTGAAATTGTTCGGGAGACATGGTCCAAGCCCGGCGAAGAAATGCAAATTTCAAAGATTCTGCTCGTGAGCGTAATGGTATAAGCCTGCCTGACTGTGAGACCGTAACGTAAGTAACCTAGTGAAAAATTCAAAGAAAAGGAAATGAAAAAAAAAGTAAGTTTCATTGATATTTTTGGATAAATGACAGTGGGAAAGCCAGTTACAGTACAGAAGAGAATGATCCCAGTTCCTCTTTCAGGGATTGATTGTTTTCGTACATGTCAAGCTTCAGCCGTCGAGTGGAGGTTGGATACTCCATACTGAAGTTCGATCAGAGCCACCTCAGCGGTTATATCAGCCAGTTATTTCTGTTGAGAAGCCAAGGCCGTCTTCACTTTGTTTAAGTTTAATGCATTCTCCAAAGCGCCGCTTTATCCGTTCAAGCTGAGTGACCGACGTGGACAACTTAGCCCTTTTGCCTTCTTTCTCGGCGAGTTCGGGCCCAACTTTTCTTCGATGGCTCTTTGCAGGGGGCTGTATTTCTCCTCTGCCTGTTTCAGCAGCTCTTCAAAGTCCTCTGTCAGTTGCATCAAGATGGCCCTAAAGTGGTATGCGCTGAAACCAGCCTCAGTCAGTGCTGTCACCGCCCCTACACATTCATTCTATGTCTGGGCACTGAAAGGGGGGTGACTGCCATGATCTTCCGAGTATAGCGATGTACAGCTGCCAGAATTTTCGCTTCTGAAACTGCAAATCTTTCTTATCCACGACTTTCTCCTGGAGTATCACCTTTCCGTGAGGCGCCTGGTAAACGGCGTCGAAGTACTCGGGGTAGAGCTTGTGGAGGACCTCTCCGTTTGGTCACAAAGAGATATGACTTCTCCCCGGAGACTCTCTTCTCTAGACTCGCACTGTGCCCCTTCATAATTAAGCCTCACAATTATTTTGACTATCTTTTCCCTTCCCTTTTCAGTCTCTTCTGAGTTATCTCTCTACTCTTTTCCATAAGTGCAGTCCATTCTTCCAAGTGTTCTGAGTTCGCACTTGTAGTCTCTGCTTGCTTCCCCAGTTCACTACCACCCCTCAAGCCAGTCACAGCTTTTCTTTTCCCTGGCTGGGGACATTCCACCAAGGATGTTTTCCCCCCTTTCTCTCTATAGTGCCTCTGTGCTTGACTTCTCTCCCCATCACCTGAGTCTCTGGGTACTGTAACAGCCAGACTTTTGGGCTTGCTGGCTATTTGCTTAACACGACGACCAGAGGATGATTCCCGTAATATAGTAACTTGCTCTGAAGCAATGTTGCCTGCACTTGAGGTAGCAGTTGTTGTGTGACATTCCCGGATTGTGACTGGTCTACTGCCGCCGATAGAAGTTTTTGAAATCTGACCCCTCTCGGGAGCCGTTGATACTGTGCCCTATGTGAGTCAGTTGGTGCCCGTAGCTGATGAAGGCGCCCTGCCTATCCTGGCTCTAGTGACACGATTGGGTTCTCGGCTTCTTGTATTTAAAGTGATTCGTGTATGGCTGTGCGCTCCCTGTTGAAGCTGACCCACCAGTGCCCATATTGAGCCGAGCTCAGTCCTCTCCTGCGCATTCTTTCTTTATGGGAGTAGGGGCTTTCAAATAGAGAGTTGCTGGAAAAGGACCTCTGTCATCGATTGAACTGCCGCATGACTCCCCCTCTTTAGTCAGTTGTTGGGATGTCTTGATCGAAACCGAACTTCAGTGCCACCCAGTGAGGATTCTATTCAGCAGTTGGGAAGACCAGTTTATACTTCTCGAATTCCATTTCTTCCTGCCGCACCCCAATTCTTTCCCAGCAGTCGAAGATTGATATGAGATCTTGAACCCAGGGGGCTCCTATGTTCATGAACATCTTAGAATCAGTGGTAGCTTGAACAAAGAACAATTTCTCCCTTACAAATCGTACCAGACACGTTGATTGAGTGAGAAAAGCTACCTCTCGGACTGATCTCTCCATCTCCCCAAGGGTTCGACTACGGAACGGAACATGCCTACCCGACTTATAAAATAAGCCCATGGGCCCGAGCCTATTACCTTGGACTATTGACTGAAAGAGCAGGCAGATAGTGAGCTTTAATCAGTCCCTCTCTCGCTAAGTCTAGTCGACTGTCAGTTCACTTCCCCCGCTCGTCATGATCAATCGGACTGAAAGTTGGCTTCACCTCCAGAGCCCCACTTTTGGGGTAGAGACTAATCTGTTATCTTTCAAGCAGCTCTCACATGAAGATTGAGTTCAGGTCATCAACCAGTCGAGCATCTCTACACTGCACCCTCACTATATGATATTCTCACAAGAAAACTAGGTCAATAGAAGGGAAATAGATAGGTTCACGATCCTGATTTAGGAATAGCGCAGGATAACTAAATATAAAAAAGGAATGAAAAGCGGGCTTCCATCCCTTTGACTATCCGTACTATCTTGTTAGAACCTTCCTACTAGGATAGGAATGCCAACTACTAACTAACTAGCTCATATTGGATAGGAAAAGCATCAATCCTTAAAGAGATACCAGCGGGGTAAGGAGGGGAATGGCCAATCATAAGAGCGGGAAAGACATTCTATACTTCCTACGCTCTTCCCCTAGCAGCCAGAAAGGCAAGGTTTAAGCCAAGCCATCTCATACAAAAAGTCTGACTATTTGTCTTGCTCTTCCATTAGCGGTGCCGCCGTGCTTTATATTTTCATGCCTTCCAAGCGGTCGAATTGAATTGGTCGCATCTGCCTTCCCGTTTAGTGAATCTCTAAGGGGCTTAATTAATCCAATCTCTCAATCGGTTGGTCAAATGCATTGACATTGGCGCATTCGATTTATTCTTTTCCAAAAGTGGGTTCAAATCCTATTACATTAATCTCACTTTATCTCCCCTACTGGTGCTGCTTCCTCCGATCAAGAGTTAGGGGCGGCGCTACTAGACCAACGGTTACCGGCTCAATGAGCACTCTGGGCCGTGATTGTTCGATCCGAGATCCAAACACTAGAAAGAGGGAAGAGCGGGGACACAACTATATTATATACGCAATTAAGGCATCAGGAAGAAAGTAGTAGGTTGCCTTTCATTGAGCTAGCGATGCGCGCTGGCGTGGTGGATCTCCTTCCCTTCTGTGTAGGTAGGGGGCTGGCTGGCCATTCCTCCTCGCGCCATCAACGAGCGCCTTCTTGTATCACAGGCAGTGTCGTCTTTCAAGCCAGAGACCCCTGTCGCTGGTTATGTAAGATAATATGATCTCGTTATATAAGAGAATTCGTGTTGCTTTCTTTTAGCACCCGATGTTAACAACCGATATATCCGCTGCGTGATATCCGCTCTGTTGTTAGCTGTTGTAGCTGTGACTGTAGCGAGGCTTCGCCGATTGAGAATACCCCACCGAGTTGACTACACGTAACTCTCTCTCTGTAGGCCCAGCAAACGGGGCGCTTAGTCAATTCAACTCTCTATTCAGTAGGCCAAGACAACTCAACAACCACTGAACGTACTCTCGATCTTTTCATTCTCGTTCGAAGCTTGTTTTTTGTCCTGTTAGCGCCTTTGTCTGTTAGCGCCTAGTGCTTGGTATATGTCGATTTATTATCTCTGGAGATGGGGCTGATGCCATTTCGTTTCTTTTCTTAAGGATCAGCTGGCCTTTAAGATATGAAGGATCTTGGACCTCTTCAGTCTTTTCTTGGAATAGAGGTTGCACCTCGCGGTTATGTTCTATAACTGTGCTAGTATGCTCTCGATCTCATATCTCGCACTGGTCTTATCTCTGCTCGACATGCATAGACTCCTCTTTAGCTTAATGTTCAGTACTCCTCTCCTTATCAGTCAAGGTTATGTAATACTCGCTCCACTAGCTAGTAGGAAGTTAGAATAGATAGGCACTCGCAAGCCCGAAACCCACCGCTTTCTTGTTCTAGTTCTGTTTCTTTTCCAATTACTGAGCTTTCTAGGTAGTACGCTTATTAGGAGACCATAGACCATAGCGGATTTGCTAGCTAACGAGCAGCTAACAAGAGTGATAAAGCACGGAAAGAATAGTGACAAGCGTACTGCTCTGCTACGGGAATGAATGATTCAGATATAGGCTATAGGCACTTGAAGGGGAAGTAGACTCAGGACAGAGATGACGGTGGTGGTTATGAAGCCTAAAACTAGTTAGCATTAGAGGGACAAGAAAGCAGACGAGTAGGTTTGGTACCGGCTTTAAAGGATAGGGGGAAAGGCGGTTGCTTTGGCAGGGGACCAGAGGCGGGAACAGACCATGGACCAACAGGATAACTTTGAAATGGGTTTTATGGCTCGACTTATTGGCAAAAGCCTGGTTCCTGCGGGCTCGGCTTTCTGGCTGGCTATACCTATGGAGAGGCCAACTAGTGATCATAAGCTCGAGAAGAAAGAGTTCGTTCAAAAGCGAAGGTCGGAAAGAGGCAATGAAGATTGTCGATCGAAGGGCTTGCCTTGTTAACGAGCAGGTTACTGTTGTAATGTACCGCTTCCTTTTTCTTGGCATCATCTTTACTATTGACCAAAGCATAGGTCCAGGCTCTGATCGAACGGACTTGCTAAGGTTTACTTAAATAGTTGTTCTTTCTCTTTCAAAATGAATTATATAATCACAGTGGCTCTTTATCTTCAAGTCAAGTGAGAGATCGGCCATCGCCCAAAGGTGCTTTAACGAAAGCCGGTCCCCGGTGGCTAAGAACCTTTCCTCACTCTTGAAGCCTTCAAGCCATTGGATTCAGTAGAGCTCCGGGCGGTATAGTCAGTCTTCAGTGTACTCTTTCTCTCATTCATACTTTGGATAGATTTTTTTGGTGTTCAGTCTACCTTAGTACAGAATCTAAATCCAATTTCTTCTCTGACACAATGCCCTTTCTTAAGAGAGAGGAGGAAAGAAAAGAAATATATAGAAAGCAAAGAAGCTTCCCGTCTTTGAATGATATGCCTGAAGCAAGGATGGTCGTGGATCCGTGATCGTAGATAAGATTTCTAGTTTTCTAACAGCACGCCTTACGACTGAGATTTCGCCGACCTAAATCTCGTAAGTAAGCAAACGTAATATCATAGTCGAACGAGCGTGCGATGTCGTTCCTTATGATGTTGGTCGCTCAATGATATCCCTATACGCCCGGTTCACCAGGTTCTACCACTACAAGACACAATTCGTCTCATAAGGGAGCAGAGCATCATTTGATCGATCGAATGGCTGGGGCTTATACTAGTCTACTATTATGAGAAACAAGTTCTTTATCAGCCTTCCTACTTTTTTAATGACTTTTACGCGAAGGCCTCATTCTTCTTCTGAATCTATCTCTCTCGCCTTTGCCCAGTCAATCCGGAAATGATAAGTTATTCTGGTGCTTTCTTTCTCCCATGCCTTTCTGTTGGTCAACAACCAACCACAGCTCTCTATAGTTCTTCACTACTCGTACAGGCTTGACGGAGTTAAGCTGTCTGGAGGGAATTTTAATGCTTAAGTCTCCACACATGAGATTTTGGATTCTATTCTATGCCATTTTTCCAAAAAAGTTCGTTTGGAAGTTCAAATTGGTTCGGTGGCTCTTTGATTTTCTTAAAACCGCTCTTTCGGCGGGTCCAAGAAAACCCTGCACTTTTGTGGACCAGATCCTTTGGTACCCAAAATGTTTATATACAGTTATTATACTCTTTCGAGTTTTTTCTAGGTCGAAAGCGGAAGAGGAGGTAGAGTGAAAGATTTGCCAGGTGTGAAATCCCATTGTATTCGAGGAGTCAAGGATTTGCGGGTATGCCCGACGTCGAAATACAAAATAAAGTTTTAGATATCTCTTTTGAAACTATCCATGCGCAGATAGAAAAACATTTACATACATCAGTACTTCATTTTTATGGGGATCACTTTATTCTTCCCCCGGGACTCACCTTTTCTCATCTCGCAATGTCTATTCATAACAATTCCCGCACTTTGGAACAAATTCTTCCGATATATCGAAATATTAGTGAATTTGGTCTCCAAAGTGCCGAATTTCACCAAGTTGTTGAAATGATTCAGCAATTTTTGTAAGTCCTATGTTGCCGAGAAATAGAAAGGGAAGACCGGGGGCCAGAGCAAGTTGGGTTGGGGTATAGAGCCGTAAGCGCGGTGGGGGGTGACAGAGGACGTGCTCGTACGGTTCAAAGAAGGGTATGATCAACTCGTTGATTTTGGGAACTTTCACTCCTCTATATTCGAAATATGCCTTTCTAGGAGCATTACGATCTGCAGCTCAAATGGTCTCTTATGAAGTCTCTATTGGTCTTATTATTATTGTGCGCCTTGTGAGCGCGTTTGGATCCGCGAAGGCAATCGCTCGGATGTTCCCCTAACCCAACCCGGGAACGGACCGGAGGGAACCGCAGCATGGGGAATGTCCGCGTCTCGTCGCAAGGCTCATTTTGAGTTGTGGGTCATAGGGCTGGCTTCGGGCGGGCAGCTTTATCTGATCAAGGGCCGGGGCACAAGGGTCCTGGTACTATCCAGGTGCGAAGAACCCCGGAGGTGACTGCAATGAGCAGAAATCTCACTCACCGGCCTAAACGACGAGCAAACACTCGAACGTGAGAGCAAGGGATCACCCAACGAATGGACGAGCTCCAAGGAGGGAGGAGAGAGGAAGGCAAGAACCATGCTTTCAGAAAAGTGGCGGTCCGAATCTTATCTGAACTGCGAGAATAACTGACTAAGCCATGCCATAAGACTCATTCTCCAAACGGGACGGGGCCAAGCCTTTAGGTTGTTTAAGTAGGTTGGGTGACAGATCGGCGATAGGACTACTCCGGGATATAAACCAGGGCAACAAATGTCGAGCATACGACGATGCCGCCCGTTTTCATATCGTGGAAGTCCCCGGCAGAGGAAAGGGCTGTAGGTGATGGCGCGTTCTGCTTCTTATCTAGAGAGGGGCGCGGAAATCGTTCCTATTGGGTCGTGCGTGGCAGCTAGTATAGATGAATAAGGGCGGGCCGCTTGAACGGGACCTATTCTCTTAATAGGCGGCAAAGCTGAATAGTAAAGGGGCCGAGCTGACTGATGAGTGCCTTTTTAGCCTTTAGAAAAAGGCTCTCATGTGAAGCTAACAAGGCTGGCTACATACAAGTATAGCCAAATCAAGATGAGACGGGACGGACGGTCAGAGGCCACAGCGGGACTACCATAGGAAAGCCCGCCCCCGCTAGCTAACATAGAAATCTATTCCCGGATAGCAATAGTATCTATGTGAATCTCTTCCCGACCAGGCCAGGCCGAATCAGGCCACCACTTGGGATGGGAATGTCTCAGCCCACATGCATCATTTGATGAAAGCACTCCAGTCCAGTCGCCTCCTCGAAGTGGCTTGTCAACCACGCTTTCCCTCCCTCAAAACTATACTCCTCACCAAATGCCCTTCCTTGGATTGGGGCAACACAGCAATGAGTAGTTCGCCCCAGGACTCCACCCCCTCGAGAGCAGGATGCCGGCCAAGATGGAGCTGGAAGCCAACCTATACTTTCCTGGGACTTGCCGTGCCCCAACATCTAAATAAAAGGCAGGCGCCGAAAAGGAACCAGCCCAGCCTCTTCAAGAAAGCTTTGCTTGGTAGGCGCTGCCTATTCACTCGGACAATGCTCTGAACGCGAAAGTGTGCAGTTTCGCCCCCTTCTCCCATACTGAGTCACAGGCAGCGCCTCGGAAAGCACGGACGAGCCACATGCAGGGAAACTTGCACGTGTGGTTCTGGCCGGGGACCCCGGTATACTGTACTAATATGTGTAGGTCCCCGTAATTCGAGTGAGATTGTCATGGCGCAAAAGCAGATATGGTCCGGTATTCCCTTGTTCCCTGTATTGGTTATGTTCTTCATTTCTTGTCTAGCAGAAACTAATCGAGCTCCGTTTGATCTCCCAGAAGCGGAAGCTGAATTAGTTGCAGGCTATAATGTAGAATATGCGCGGGATGCGATCCTTAATAGTCCACTGTTGGCGGAAGCCAATGTCCCGGGGTCCCGGGGACTCATTCTGACTGAAACAAGGGGTGGGTCTTTACCAACTTAAAAATATTCGATTTTAGGGAAACCAAAAAACGTGAGCGCCTAGCGCGAGCCTTATTGAAAACTCAAGGAAAGCCTTTTTATATATGTATTCTATTAATTATTCTATTAATGCGCGAAAGTATGCGAAGAAAGCAACAAGCGAGAAAAGCCCTATCTATTTTCTTAGTAAAGGGCTTTTCTTGCTTGTTTAGTAAAGTCACGCTTTTCATTTTGATAGGAGTAGGTGCTTGCTGGGGCAGGGCACTCTTCATTCTTCATTCGAAACTAATGAATGTCGGGTCGGGGCTTTCTGCCTTGTTATCAAAAAGGGAGTTGGGTAAAGCAAACTCCCTCCTTGGACGAGCACGGGGCTTAGTCAAGTAGAACCGGGTTGCGCTGCTTGATGCTCTGATCGAAAACAAATCAGTGGGGCCATGCCGGTATGACTGAATATGCGTTAAAAAGGTCAATCCCTCCCCTACGACACCAAAAAAACCGGGCCGAACTTCTAACAGCCCGCCCGCTTCCATAGAACAATATCGTGGCAACGTAGACCTAAGTGGTCCTATTGGATCCTTGGGAACCATCACAAGTACGGCCGGCCTATATTTGAACGAGAATGCCGTGTCGTCCAGCGGAGCCTAGAAGAAGGTGACTCGCGCAGACAGCTGACTCCTTTTCAATAGAAAGGAATAGCCAAACCAACCCAGCTGGCTGGTCAATCTCAGAGATCTTATCGGCCGGCAACCCGGAGACGGACGACCATGGTCCCGACCTTACCAGCACCGGAGGTGTACTAATCAATGAACCCCCGAAACCTACTTTCTTTTCTGACAAAATCAACCAAGCCTAACCGGTCACGACATGTTGTTGATATTGATTGAGTTTGAGGGACTTTCGCTGACTGAATCCATCCATAAACCTAGACCCCGGCAACCTTCGTAACCAAAGCGTCACGACAACATCCAAAGGGCACCCTTGGATTCTTAAGTAGGGGGGCAAGGAGGAGCACGTAGGAATGCCGACCACTACATAAGCCACTAGTGGCTGAGAGAAAGCGAACAGCACCTTGTATAGGTTGGGCGGAGCTTGAAGAAACGAGCCCCTATCAGAGAAAGCCATTGCGCGCTAGCCTAGCTAGAGCTAGCGTTTTTCAGCTGGCTGTTATGTTAGTTGTAGCGCGCCTTCCCTCCTTCTCTCACTTCGGAAAGATTTCGCAGTATTTTCTTATGATGACCTGGTCGAGAGAGTACGATACATCGGTGTAAAAGATTGAGTGGAATCTGTGACTAATAGCTTCTTCGCAACCGTTTTCTTGCTCCCCCCAAAACTCCTCTAGTGGGGGACAAATTAACAGAGACATCAGACTGCATACCTGTCATTTCAGAGGCAAGGAAAGGTATTCAAGTTACGTTGTCAGTCTACGGTATCGAAGCTTCGGCTTAGTCACAATCTACCTTCCCTCTTGTTTCAGAGGGAATGTTAGGAGTTCCCCTTATGTGAGGAGTGAGTAACGAGTGAGGAAAGCTCTATCAAAGGTATAAGAGTGGACTTCTAACTAGTAGCTAGTCTGAGGTAAACGACTGAACGATTGGTAATTGAGTTCAGGACTGGTAATTGAATCATAGACTAAGCATTGTGAAGAGCTCAACTTATTATAATGAATGCAATGATTCTGGGCAATTTCCGAACTCTAATGAGGAACGGAGAATCACCCATTAAAGCTGTGGAAGTAGGGATTTAAGCATTCATTAAAGCAAAGTAAACGATACACGTTGATTGCGCGGATAAGCTTTCTTTCCTTCTAACGAAGGCAAGCCGTTAGTCAAGAGGTTAGTTACCAGTTCTTCGTTCATAGGTACTCCCTTGCTCCACCTTTTCGGCCTAGTCACTCTCTCGCCTTATAGCTAGGAGTGTTCAATAAGAGTTGTGAGTGACTCTAAAAAGAGAACAAGCTGTCAAGAGTGAAGTCAACAGAGTCGGTATCAACACCTAAAGTCGGCAATCACTCTCTGTCCAAAGTTAGGAGTTCCGTTACTAGTCATCGACTCAAAGAGTCGGGAAGGACAGTGTAACCATCCCTCGTTAAGAGGGAAACTGCTTCTAATGCTATTTAACTGGGCAATTTCATTACTTTAATTCAGCGGTAAAATCTATCTTAAAGCGGAAAGACAGATCGCTTCGCTTAAGCTCGGGCAAGGTAAGCAAGAGCGCGCGCTAAAGACGAATAGCCAAGCAAAGGGAGGTAGGGAAGGAACAGATTCGATACTAAAGAGCAATAGGGCACTCCTAAGCGAGGAAGGCAGTGAGCTCGGTTCAGGAACTTGCCTGCATGAATGAATCTTTCGAGAAAGCACGGTGCTTTGTAAACCGTCTAACAAGTGTCTTGTGAAGTTAGCGACTATAGTTTCGTTTTCGGGATTGGATGACTTCCCTGCGTTAGAGGGAGTTATGAGTGAGTAGCTACTATGGTAAAAGCCCCATATGCTATCAGATTCATAGAGTCTTTATTGCAGGAAAGTAGAATAGGTATATATGTGGATTTGTAATTGGGAGTTCCTCTTTCAAGACAAGACAGAGTGCAGTTAGCGACTCAGTCCACAGATTCGGCTTAGTAACAGATTAACAGAGTCGGGTTAGCAGTCCTCGCTCCACAGATTCGGCTTAGTTCAAATATCCCTAGTTTGATAGCGGAGTTAAGTGGAGAAGTAACTAGGAGAATCAAGACAAGCAATCCAATCAGGAACAAGGTAGTTAGGGTCTAATGCCATCATTTAGTGGTATAAACCTATAGACAGGAAGAGCTTCCTATTAAGTTTCGGGTTATTGGCCTCTGGAACAAAAGTCATAGGATGCTAGCTAGATTGATTGGTAGATTAGAGGTCTTCCGTCTAGCCTCTTGCTCCTTATCTCAGACAGAGCACAACGGGTAAGGAAAGTGCTGTTAGGCCGGAGTGTCTTTTTCTTCAGGGGTCGAGCAGCATTTGGTGATTTCATTATCCGAGAGTGGGACGAAGTCTTTCTTTTCCTTTTTCATTCTTAAAAAAAAGTATCCGCATTCAGTCTCTCAACTGAGATCTACGACATTTCCTCTAACCTTTGGTAATGTAAGCTAATCCCATAATGGAACTACGGAATCTGTAGCATGTTTACCCCCCTTTAGATAATGCATCCGATGGAAGAAGGCTAGCTTTCGTTAGGGCTGTTCCCTCCCTGGTGCGATAACTAAAGTAACTAAATCAAGGATTTCGTGCCTAGAGTCCATACGCTAGGCCGGCGGATTCCTTTCCCTTTCCTTTCTACTATACATTTTCCTGTATGGTTCTAAAAGCTAGGACAGCTACTAAGCTATCTAAGTATGTTTAATACTTACTCGAGGAGATCCACTTATTGCTTTGGCTGAAAGTTGTTAGTAAGATTAGATATCTCTCTGTTTGTTGTTATCTCCTTTCTTGTTTACTTAAAGGGGTTCTGGAGTAATATGAATGACTCATTGTTTGTTTTTGTTGTCAGTCTGTCGCAATCTCTCTTTATTTCGCTTTGAGTGTAAATAATATATATATTTTGAGGAGTTACCCTTGTTTACCCGAGGCCAATGATCACTACCTCATTTGCGAGCGAAGGATCACATCTTCATGGGTTAGAAGCGTATATGTGTACCTCCTTTAGGAGGACAAACAGGACCGGGATTACTTGAGTTGTTAATCATTTTATCCCTCGCCGATGCGGGATCTCCGTATGCGATCGCAATGTGTTGGAAGCGTATCCCGTTTTCCAGGTCTTGAGGTGTCTCCGAGTCTGCAGCTGCTAGCTCAGAAGGAGCAGACGTGTAATAAGAGGTAGCAGAGCCAAAGGTTAGGCCAATCCATGGCTAGTGGGAGTGTCCCTAATAGTTATATTCTCATTATTTCCCTGTTTCCCTCCTTCTCTGAGTGGAATCATTCGCGTGCTTTCTTTAGTAAGGAATGGTTCTTTTTCTTTGTTATTTGTGAGTATTCCTATCTCTTCAAGAACCTGTAAGTAGAGAGAAGAGTTCCTCTCATATCAATATGAAGTGTTAAGGAGGAAGCCCTCTTCCTTTCTTCTGCTGTCATTTCATTAAGCCATCTGTCGCCCATACTGATTGATCCCATAGGGATTTAGGATATGTAGCTGCCGTCCTAATTTCTGCGATTTTCTCGTTTGCTCAAGGTAAATTCCGAATAAAGGAGAGGTCTCTCGAGCCTCCTCTTCTGCATCTTTCCCTGTTCTTCTTGCTACCTCTCAATTCCCACTGTATCTGATCTGTCTAGGTATACCCCAATCGGAGCCCTCTCGGTTTATCCCTGAGAATAGTCCATTCTGGCCCTTTTCCTGCTGTCCCGCGAAGCGAGTATGCTCTTTTCCTCTCTCCCTTATTAGGGACCTAAGCTTCCTACTATACTAATCTCTTTCCTAGGATAGGTAGCGAGAAGCGAGGGCTTCTGCCTCATCCGTTACTGTTCCTTGTATCTCTCTAAGGAATTAGCTATTCCTTCCCTGCATTCCAAAGTAATGGGATAGAGTCCCGCCTTTCGCTTTGCTATCCGCTATGAGGTCAATCAATACTATGCCGATTTTCTTTACCGTGAGTGACTTTCCCCAGCTCAGTAATACTATTCGTTAACTAAATTGGCTGATTAAGATTTCCCACGAGCTTTCCCCCTAGTCAAATGGAAATCCTTCTCCGAGGAAAGAGGCCACCCGACTCCTTCTTCTACCGAACCAGCATCCGCCGTTTACTGCATTTACCCGATTGTGGCATCCGCTTCGTTCCTCTACTGTTTATATATATTTCGAGCAAAGTCTACAAATAATGGGTTTTTCTGGATCTGGGAGGAGACCGCGGCCTCTCGACTTACCAATCCATTTGATATGAATAGTCTTCGGCTGTAGCTTGCTGTTATGCTTCAACAGATGAATCCTAGACCTGTGAGGCTTTATGCAGTCCATTTATTCCTGATGAGTCTCATTATGTCTATTCACTTTCGGTCTTACTTTTCATTTGAAAGGAGATCCATTTCTTTATATCTAGGAAAGTGGAAATAAAAGCTAGGTTCTCAGCAGTTACACTTGGGAACACGATTCCCCTGCTACATCGAGCATTTACGAGCGCAGGATCCCATCGAAATGGGTTACAAGCGTATCTGGTGTCCCGCCTTTAGGAGGACAAGTCATTACCCGGATTTCTGTATCAGACTATTTGCAGCGTTAAGAAAAGCTGATCCCTAATCCTTTCAAAGAGAAGTGTAACTAAGGAGAGAATATCTCTTACTTGTACTGAAAGAGTGTTAAAGCAGTGCTCTGCCTTGTTTCCTCTTTCTTTGTGTTTCATCATTATTAAGATTTATTTGCTTTCTCAGCGTTTCCCTGTTCCTCCGTTCGGTTTCCAAGCCCTCGCGTGCTTTCTGTAGTCTAGAGCTATTGTTGTTTGTCTTTCTCTGTGTAAAATCCTTCTTTATTGGGCTTTCTTAGTTATTAAGATTCTCTTTCTCCTGTGTTGTCTGTGTTTCCCGTAACCCCATCAAAATCAAAGCTAAGCTCATAAGGAAGTTCCCCCAGTTGTGCAACAGAAAGAAGGAAATGTAGTATGTGCTTCCCTTCTCTCCCCGTTCGTGTTCGAAGCATTCGCGCGCTTTCTTTAGTAAAGAATGTTTTTGTTCCTTTTTGTTTTGTTGTCCCCAAGGGTGACCTATCTCTTTCTTTCTTTCGCTTTTTAGTTTCCTTACTATTTTGTTTTATGATTGTTCCTTGCACATTATTTTTTTATTTTTAATTGTTGATTGTTGCTTGTTCTTGGAATCGCGAATTGAGAATGCTTCGCCATTGTACCATTAAGAAAGCGAGAGGAAGAACCATCTACCGACCATTTTCAACCCTCTCAAAAGTATCTAAATCGATACCGGTCGTCCAAATAAAACAAAATATTGATAATAGGGAAATTAATACTCAATTAAAGCGGGGAATCAGATGATTTGGAAATGTCGTAAGTGAAAGTGAAATAAACAATGCCCAACAAGTCCCATGCCTTTCTTGGCCCAACCGGCTGGCCATTTTCGACAAGCCTTTCTTCATAGAGGAGGAAGCGGAACGATACAGAGAATTTAATGGAGCTATGGTTATACATGGCGATATCGTACCTTTTTTTCAATTCATTTCTAAGCTAGCAAAAAAATGTTTGCTTTGTCAAGAACCTGATGGTGTTCACACTGGGAATGTGACATACAATCACATTTCTGTGAATTGTTGTAATCCTGGTGCCACTTTGTCCTTTCATACATCCCATGAGACAGCGCACCAGTACAGTAACTTGCAGGAAGTGGGCTGTTGGGCGTAACTAAGTATTGAGCTCCCAGCAGTTCGTTTACTACCTGAAAATCAGAGCTAGCGGATCCTTTCTCAATTAGATCCGCTAAAATTCTCTGGAGCTCCTCCTTATCTTCTCCCTCACAATGTACCCATTGTCCCAAGACATGAGGGGCATCTTCTATTAACGTGTCCGAGTCACTTTACTTTACAATACAGGAAACCTCCTCTTCGATGAGACCCTGCAATTCATCCACTCTCCTGCTCGTGCTTTCTGACAGCTCCGCTCCTATATCGGACATCCCCGACTCAGAAGAAAGGGAAGGGGAATCGGCTATAGTTATAGTAGGAGGTTGGGGAGTCTGATACCCACCCCGTGGTGATAGGGTGGGGCAATTATCATTTTCGAAGATAATAGACAGCGGCCCCGTCCCTTCACTAATGGCATGAGAAGCCGAAATAGTGGGGGATTGGGGAGCAGCGGAAAGATTCACTTCAGCCAGTCGGCCCGTTCTCGCATAAATTTCATCCAATGAGGAAAACTTTCTCTTTCTTGGCATTAGTGCTACAGTTAAATCCATGTTTTTAATTCCAGCAAGCCTGCTTAGCTAGAATTTTGAATTTAAAAAAAGTGAAAGATGGAGGTAGGTTTTGCCTACCAAAAGAATGGGAAAGGGAAACTAATAGCGCTTGTGCTAAGGAAAAGGAAACTAATTTCATCATTATTTACGATTTATATTGTCAATTCTCTTTCTTGTTCTTTTTCTTCTCTTATGTCATTTATTGTCAATTCTCTTTCTTGTTCTGGTCGTGTGAAAATGAAAGTCCTTTTTGCCGCGTTCTGGATTTCTATTTTTTCACTAAGAAGGGCAGTTTGTTCAATAAGTAAGCTATTTTCCTTTTTTGTGAGGAGGACATGAAGATTGATAAATGAAATGAACAACTTTCTTATGCCGATCTGAGGTTTCTTTTTCCTGGCAGAAGTTTGATTTCCGAAATGGCTGTTTTCTTGTCACTGGTTGATTGAAGGTGAATATGACGATTGTCTGGAGCGATTTCTGACCGATAATGGAAAGGTCGTCTTGCACATGAGTGAACGAATAATTGAATAGAATAGAGTTCCGTTCGTACCCCTCACTGCGTTAGGTAGAGAGAGATGAGCACGAGCAAACACAAGACAGGGGCTGGCGCGAAGCAGGAAACTACGGCGCTGTGCCTGTGTAACGATCCGGTGCGACGACTTCCGATAAAGCACTCGAACACGATTGCCACGGATCGGACTTTGTCTATAAGTCTATTGTTCCGCTCCGGAAACCGAACCAACGCACGTTCACCTCCTATCACACTTTCCTTTACTCAATTGTTGCGCAGTCGGGCAGCAAGCGCCGGTCCTATAGCCCGGCAGCAGCCCTTTTCTCATCCTTTCTGGGACCATTCTGCAGTGCCTGAGAAGGTCGAGTAACTCTAATTGCGAAGTTCGTTCTCGATTAGTCATGCGCGGAGGGAGAGAACGGTGCAATTGCCCCAGACCAAGTCTCATCCCCTATCCCCAGGGGCTTCACACTCTGGGAGTTCCTTCTACTTGACCAGCTTATTCGTATTGTAATTACCATCCCCTCTCTTTTTATTGTCTTCAAAATGAAGATTAGGCTTTATGCCTATAATGACTGGTAAGCGTAAATCAACCTATCGTATCGACGAGTACCTCTGTTTTAGACTTGTCTCTTCCCATTTCCCTTCGAAAAGGTAAACGTCTTTGATCTTTCAAAGTTGTAAGTCAACGTGTCTTTGATGCCACTCATACAGGCCCTTCTTTGTGTGTGGTTAAAAGCCGTACTTAAATATGAAGGTCTCTGCTCCCGAGCGATGCTGCGGGGATCTACTAACCAATGCAACCGGTAGGGGTTTTGTAGAACGATAGGTTACCATCTTCCTTCAGTCTTTCGTTTGTCTTCCAGGTCTCTTTGTGCGTAAAGTTTTGGTTGGTAGGGTCCTACCGTGTGAATCAGTTGCAGTTGGTTAAGTTTATATTCTAAGGGAAGGGAGGGCTTTCGAGCAATCAGTTAAGCTCTTTCTGTATTAGTTAACGGTTAAGCGATATCTCTATTAAATAGATCTCTTCTTTCCTTTCTAACTGTACTACTTGTGAGTAAGGGACTCTTTTAAGGGTAGAATTCTACCTCCTAAAGTACATCTTATTTCCCTAAAGGGTATGTCAATACGAGGGGTATTTTCCTCCTAACATTTCATCTTATTACCTAAAGGGTACGTATAAATGTGAGGGTATTTTTTTTAAAGGCTGAGGGTCTTCTGCCAGGATAGCTACTAAGCTAGTGTTTGCCAGCCCTGGGCATGTACCATTAACCCTTTTTTGGTAAGATAGGCCCTGACATCGCATAAGTTGGGTTCGATAAAATCAGGAAAGACTGCCCGCATAACACCGTCCTTTTCTTTTATTAGGCAAGGGCCTAAATGATCAAGCAGCTCATTAGTACTTTCAACTGGACAAGTAGTACTTTTTCGAACATCTTAGGTAAAAGAGAGAAGCGAAGCTGGTTCTCGAGCCCAGGAAGGAAGCTTTAGCCCGGCTCGACCGATAGGGAGAGGAAGTGCAACTATCTCTATGAAAATAAAGTCAACTTTACCTTAGCACAAGCGCTAAGCGATAATAATTCCTTTAGCCGAAGGTTCAGTAGGGGAAGTTGAATCTGTTGATCTCGGTTCCTCCGCGTATGGGGAGTCTGTTTCATCTACTTAGCGAAACTACTTGCATTTCAGGCTGGCTCAACCTGAGGGTCAAAGAGAGCTCGACCAGACCAGATAGTAAGCATCTGAACGAGTGAACGGAGTCAAGCTGGATCTGTTGTCGACGGAACGGAACTAGAAAAGCAGTCTCTTTCAACTAGCAAAGAGATTCACACGGGACACTACTTGACTTTCGGAGCAAGTGACTACACTACACTTGATATTAGGCTTTTTAGCCCCCTTATTGCCTTTCGTATTTCTCTTTCATCTCCTCTCCTTAGCACAAGCGCTAAGCGATAATAATACCTTTCTGAACTTGACGTGAATCTTATGCCAGTCATCAAATTGGAAGATGGTGGTGCCCGAGTGTCAATATTTTGGCAGTCCATAGGGAATGCATTTCGAAAGCATCTTTTCGGCGATAAAGGAGCTAATCTTTTAGGTGATAAAGCTACAGAACAAGTCCTCAAACGAAGTGAGGGGAAGCAAGTGAAGAGAGCGGAGCGGGTGAAGAGCACTTTCTGCACTTTTGAACTTAAAGAAGCCAGCGCTTCTCTTGATTAGTGAAATGATAAGGGCACTAGCACGAGATCACTGAAACCTCGATTTCTACTACGGATATGAATCCTATCCTACCCGTCTCATAAGGGCTACGACCAGAATCGAAGTAAGAAAGAGAGGAAGAAATGGATATACATAGTCTATATCTTCTTTTTCCCTAATCTTATTAGCCCAGCAAGGAAAGATATGGCAAAGAACAAGATAACAGTAAAGCCACTTATCTCTTTCATGAGCAAGGGCAGTTGGCGGGGAAGCAAGAAGAAATCCAAGTGGCCAGCTGAAGTGGAATTGGATTATTAGATCCGGCTTATTGTTATTTCGAGCAATGTCTAAGGCAACTCTCCAATCGTGGGAAGACGCTGCAGTTCACCGAGAATGACGAGAGACCTACTCTCTCCCATCCCAGGAATAATTCAATAGAGAGAAGAAGGAGAACCGAAGATATCAAGCTTGGCTGCGCTGCCCATCGCATCGGACTCCCAACGGCTAAGAGCGGGAACCATGATTAGCTTAATGCCTTTCGGCTATAGTACATTAGACTTCTACCGGCTACCGGGAAAAAGATTAGACTAGATCAAAGGACTAGATCGATCAGCAGCCGTAGCTGCAGTAGAAAAAGCAGTAGTTGGAGTTGGTACTTCAACCGGTTCTTTTACAGTCCCACCTTCATAAGGAAGAACTGCCCTGAAGGGTAAGGCAGGTCAAAAGAGTGGGCATCTTTCCTACCTATGGCTAACTCAAAAAATCTTAGAGGGGAGGTTGCTCTGCTCTGGATGCACCGGTCAGAACGGGGAAAGCTGCTCTTAGAGCTATCTCTTTCCGATCTAGGCGGATGGTTGAATCTACTGCGAGTAGCACTAGGCCTAGAGCGGAATATTAGGTAGTACGAGTTGCTATATTTTTCCATCCCCCTTCGGGAATAAACTCTCTTTGACTAATATAGGGTACGTAAAGGGAAAGGCAAGAACACTTGTAGGTTTGCACCTAATGTCTAAAGCAGAAAGGACAAGATTCCTGCTTCTGCTCGGCGAATTCTACTCGGCGAAGCGTAATTATATGCCTCTCTCACCGGCCCAGCTTCCCTAACAACTCCTTCTATCCCAGGTGGCCCATCCTAACATTCAAATAACCAACGAGGGGAACACTCCACGAATGAAGAGGATAATCTCCTATCCTTTTTTCGAGTAGTTTTGGCTATCGATCTAGTAATATAGTCAAAGTCTTGGTTGAATCAAGGTCCGAAATTAGAACACTCAAATAGCAAATAAAATCTTTCGATATAAGGGTCTTAGAGCCCACATCCCCTATAGATTGAAAATAAAATCTAACCCCTTCCGGTTCGAAAGCCAGACCATAATATCGAGCTAGCAGCTTAAGAAGCAAAGGTTTGGACAGTGGTATAGGTGGTGAAAGTGACAACAGATGCTGCAGCCGCTTCAGAACGCACTGATGCTAAATGACGGACAAAGCTACTCCGCTACGGCATAGGAGAAGAGGCCTACGCACGTTGAAGTAGGTGTCTAGGCGGAAACACTAGTGAGAGAAAGAAGGCAAGGTAGGTGGTGTTCATGCCCGAGTGGATACTAAAGTGGGTTCAGATGGACAAGAAGAAAGTAGGGCTGGGATCTAGTTTGGTCGGAGTGCCCTAGAGCCGCCCATGTGGTCCGGTAGGTATTTACTGTGCTATCCTATTCATTTCTTGATTCCGTGCATAAATCAGATGGTTGCTTTTTGTTCCCGTCTACTTCCAACTAACTATGCAGCCCTGTTTGAAGCGAAATCTAAAGTTACATGAAACTCGACGCCTAGCTCTTTTTTATTGAAGTTAGGGGCGAGGGTAAGGGTGAAGGATAAGAGGCTATGGCTTTTGAGAAAGAAATTCTGGGGAAGTCGTTCGGATCCAAATCCATAGCCCGTTGGATATCTTTCCCAGTACAATCCAGTGGACCGGGGTATAAGTACTCTTTTTAAAGGAAAGGGGGGTGGTTGATCGTAAAAAAGCATTAGATGCGAAGGCATAGGTAAAGGTGGAGGGTTGGTGTGGCACGTAAGGCCCAGTTCCGGTTGAAGTATCACCCACAATTGTATTTGATTGAGTTTAGGTAGCGGAGGTGGAGACAGTTGAACCAGAGCCTGTTGATTGAGATCGATATCGAGATTCCGCGAGGACAGAAGCAGGGATAGCAGGAGCTGGAGTCAAGCACGTGAGAAACTACCAGGTCCTTATTGCACCGTTGAGATTCGTACACATTGATGGTCCCAGTGCTCCAGTTCTTGTCGAAGACCCCGGACATGCATGAATCTTTCCAGCTATTTTTTGGAGTCCCCAGTTGGGTTCCCCCTTCAGGTAGCTCCCTACATGTTCTGGCCAGTGTTGGTTCCAGCATTATCAGCTTCAGTTGCAGTTCCAGAGATTGGCTTGGCTCTATTCCGCAGTTGTTTGTGAGCCATCAGTTCGGCCTTCCCTCCATCTAGTTCTTTGCCGTTCTTGGGCTCCTTCTGGTTCAGCAGGGCTTCTGTGGTGACCAAGAAGCAGGAGCTTGAGCTCAACCAGCCATTGAGAATCACTTTTGTGGTTCCCAATTGGGATGGAGATTCCGGTCCGGTGTAGGGGACACCTTCTTCATGATCTAGGGGTCAAATGTAGCCTGCGCTAAGCAGGGAGAGCTCCTCTTTGGTTCCATCTGCCCACATTCTTCCCTTCCATCCAGGGGAATTCGGGCTTGATTGTTCCGTGTAGTCGATTCGCTCAGTACCTCCATGAACAGAGTCCATGAGCTCGGGTTACTAGCTCAACATACGCAACGGGTACCAATGCTAGGTTAGAATCCGATACTAAACTCTTAAAGGGAATCGTGGTGGCATACGAATAACCTTATCTTGATACCATTGCAAGTGTAAAGACCAATCCCATCATGGCATGATAGGGCCATAAACTAGAGACGATTAGATAGCACCATAAGACTTCCTTAGCGAATACTAGCGCCATCCTCAGACACTGAAGTCAGTCGGAGATATAGATTCGATACAAGCCCCATAGGGATCATAATCGGGATATCCTCCGTCCAGCCCCGACCCGAGCCACTCCAATCCCGGGAACCTTACCTGAGCTACTAAAATCTTGGAAATCGACTAGCCTTACTTCTTTCATTGATGGGGCTCCATCCCTCTATCCTTCCCTCAGCTAGGTATGGTAAGGACAACCTTGAATCGCAGTTTTCATGCTCATACCAACCTTCATTCAATACGGGTAGGGTGAGAATGAAATTAGAAGGGTAGATAACCCCTAAGATAAAGCAGTCAACATCCACCCTAATTCTATCTTATTCCGGGTGGGAAAAAAGAGAAGTTTGCCATCAACCCATTGACAAGATCAAACATCGGATCACTACTCATCAGCGCTGGCCGGGTTCAATTCCTGCTTGCCTTTCATTTTCAATTGTTAGAGTAGTCTCGAGCCGCGCTCTTCTGCCATGCGAAGGGAAGATCGGATTGAATGGCTAGCGAACTCAACCCTTGCGGCAAGAAAAGGACCCAATAGCTCATAGCCCGGGTGTGGCTCCCCTTTATTACTTCTCTTACTTATTATTTATTGGCCCGGCCCCCTTTGGTCCGAAATAGCCGTACGCACTCCTCCATATCCCACTCTGGAGGGAGGGCCCAAGAATCCTATATTTTTTGTTGAGTGGAAGTAGGAATGGAGTGGCTCATGCCAGACCTGAGAGATCATCCTACTTATCAGCTAGTTATCGGCTAGCTCAATCGCAAATCGGGCATCCCATGATATATTCAGCCGGCTTGTTAGCTCAGCTTGTCTCCCTCGGGACTCGCCATTCTCGCTTATATAGGATTCCATTTCGTCTCCACAGGTTAGCCTGTCTGCCTGCAAGGCCCAATCGAAGCAGATTGTCCCCGACCTTAAGGGTTCCGGATAGCGCCCCTTCACTTGTAGTTTCGCTACTCTAGGACATCAACACCAACTCAGGCTCCAGCCCTAACTTCAGCTTTAGATTCAACTTAAAATTAGGTACCAGCCTTGGCCTAGGCCTAAATCAAGCTATCGCTTTCCTCTTTCTTCTAGGGTTGTTCTCCAGACCAGGAGGCTGAACCCCGTCTCTGTAGGCAGCGATGAGCCAGCAAGTATAATAAACAGCGGAGCGGAGACATATGTTGTTGTTTCAGCAAATTACAATTATGAAACCATAGCTTAGAAGAAGAGGATTTCCGCCCTTTCAAGCAAGGTAGGTAAATATGGATGATATACTACAGAATTCGGATCAGCTCAGGCTCCGAAAGATAATATGAATATCCAGAAGTGAGAAATGGTGATCTTCCATATCTACTCGATAAAACGACTATAAAATGGTGAGATCATTAGCGAGATCTAAGAGTGCGAGGGGGGTCGAAACAAGAAAACAGTAGCGGAAGGGGGCTGCGTCAGGCGAGGGCATCGAAGTTCAGTCTCAAAGGCCAGCGCAGCGTTTTAGCTGGTTCCTTGTTATAGCAAAATAGTAGCGCCAAGGTGAATCTCTTTCCGCGGTTCTTACACCTGTGCCTACACGTAGGATAGCCAATGGATCAGAAGTTCTTCCTACTAGGTTGAATGTATTATAGATAGAATGCAGGACTTCTTAAGGAAACTTTTTTGCAATAGTTTAATAGGCATTTACACTTAGCTTAGAAAGTACACTCCTTGAAGTGGTCACCGGCAGCTAAGCAGCACGAGTAAAGAACTCTGGTTCAAAAGACGAAGGGGAGAAGCAGAAAAGCAACTTGATTTAGCCGAAGGTGAATCAGAGCAGGGAATAGTGGAAAGCAAGAATCGGGTACGGCGGGGGGAACGGGTCCTGGACCTGGAATGTCGGTTTCACGTTAGTAGGGGGTCGGTTTTAGCACTTACGAATAGCCCCCGTTAGCTTCTCTACTGGAATAGAAACGAATGGATTCGCACTAAAAGCTGGATCTATCTCTTCCCCCGAGTCGTGCCTCACCAAAACTAGTGATTTTTTTTACAGTCGTGACATCGCTCCGCCAGACCCAGTGTGGACCAGGAGGGCAGTGACACTTGTCGTTCAAGATAAAGGGGAACGATCCGCTTTGCGAACCGCCACCGTTGACAAGTCTCCTTAACGAAACAGAAAGGGTCACCGAGAGGCCGAGCGCGAGCTTCGTCCAGAGCTTGACCAGTGGATGGTTGAGTGCGCAAGAAAGAAACTAAAGCAAGAACCAGACCTATGCTCTTCCTGTTCTGGTTACCCTAGGATCTTTCTGCCCTTTCTTAATTCTTAATAAGAAGCATTCTTATCCCTGCCTACTATCTTCCGAAAAGACAAAGCCACCCGCACTTGCCTACCCGACTAGCCCGGAAAGCAATTCTCTCTTCGACCTTCCTCTAACCTAAAATAGTCGTACCGCTCTCCTGAAAGAGATAGATTTCTTGATTCTCTAAGCTCGCTAAACGCCCTATAAACGCTCGAAACATAAGGAGTTTTAAATAAGCGAAGCCGCTGGAACGACTACCAAAACTGGAGATGTATTCTCTGATCCACCGACCGATAACTGAACTAGCTTGACTTAACTATCCCGAGTGCCCCCTACTTAAGAATCCAAAGGTGACCTTTAGAGCTAAACTGCCCAAAAGCCTACTCAAACAAAGAAAGAGCGAATAACCTAACTTGCTTCACTTACAAAGCAGGACTTTCAAGAGGAACTTTCTCCAAAGTCGAGTCGCCCAAGAGTACTGAACTTACCGCGCCGCCGGCACAAGAAGGAAAGATTCCTCCCAAAAAGAAGAGACGCGCATCGCACGCATTCCGGAAAGAGGGATTTCTCTTCGACTCCTTTCCACTAAAAAGCTTGACTTTACTCTCGCTTTCTATACTATATAAGAGTTGCACCAGAAACAGGGATTTTTTCTCTAAGCAAAGCCACCTGACCATCAAACAACAAGAGAGTGTAGCTCTTTTGAAGAAGTTAAGGGCTTGAAACTGACTACTGCCTTTCACTTTAAGGTTGTTACAAATCTTAAATACAGGAGAAAAAGGGTTGTTTCTTAGTGAGATTCTATAAGCTCAGAATGAAATCGCTTGGCTTGACTTAACTAACACTTTCCAAAGAAGAAAAACTCGATATCGATATAGTATTGATCCGATCGTACCTACCTACTTACGAGAAGGAGGGAACGAAATAGGACTGAGGAGTGGAGCTAGCGGATCTGCCGTAGGGTAGGGGCTCTCCGGAACTCCTGATCCGGTGTTGGAGACGAGTGGCTTGCTTTCATTCTTTCTTTCCTCATTTTTAATGCTTGGGCGGGCAAGCAGAAATAGGCTTTTTTGGCTGGGGCATAGTCACAGTCAGAATCGACACGGAAAAAGCCTTTAGTCAATCATTAATTAGTAGGCTGACTTTACGGATGGCCTTATGTCTAGAGGGATCCGATCGAAGTCCACGGACAATGACAAGAACGAAAAGAAAAAAGTCGACGTCAAGCCCTATCTAAGTAAAGCTACGGCAGTCCCGTGGGAACCAGATACCACCATTCATTCTGATCTAGTTGTTCGAGTATTTCTTCTGCTAATGGGCTGAAGGTTTGGAACCCTACCTTTCACTAAAAAGTACCACCACTTATGATCACTATTGGATAATGTGAAAGCCATGAAAGAGGAAGTGGAATTCGGCCGGTAGCTTCGAAAAGAATTTGATTTGCAAAGGAGGCCACCTACCATTATTCGGGTCTCTTTCAAAGATAGAGGTCGGTCAAGAGAAGAGAGAGAGCTCTTAAACTTCGGAAAACCATTTCAGCCAGCACCAAAGAAGATTGCAGCAAGAAGGAAAGGAGAAGAGGTCCTTGATTGAAAATGGGTAAAGAGGTTTCAGCTTGACATTTCCCAAGGTTGGTTCGAATGCCGTTTGGGGAACGAAACCTAGACTAGAAGAGGAAAGTAGGATTTAGATCTCTGGAAGACATTTCAGCAAGCATTAAAGAAGCTGGACTGAGAATCCTCTGTT
>Ga0153957_100108_pt1:20000-22500 | contig 60080 bp, 37 predicted proteins | sample TSFL041MetaG_FD_104745 | JGI IMG/M metagenome (GOLD analysis project Ga0153957, IMG submission 104745) | Attine ant fungus gardens microbial communities from Florida, USA - TSFL041 MetaG | ecosystem: Host-associated > Fungi > Mycelium > Unclassified | place: USA: Florida, Wekiwa... | reverse complement strand
TAAGATCGTCCGCAAAAAAGACAATTTTTCTAAGAATTAGAGATGTCTGCCCTGCCTTCGTTCTCGCTCAAGCTAAAACTCAGTCTGCTAGCTCAAGTCGCAAGTCAAGTAGTGGAGATCCAGTGACAGACAGAAGGGAGAGTTAGACTGGAATGCAAGAATGAATCTCAAAAAGGTCTGCTCCCGCAGTCAGGATTGCGACTTTGTAGGTTTCCAATAAAAGGTATACGTCAAAATCTTATTTGGTTTACCCGGACTATACCCCTATGTATTCTACTCGTATCGTAGCATGAGACCCTCTCGGAAGTAGTTGAAGATCTCAATATGAAATCCCGGGCTAATTGATTCTTCTTCAACTCTATCTGTCAATGGGGAGATCGGATGACGGACTCCATGGATCGAGCGTTTTCCTTTCTCCTACTATTAAAGTGGGGTGGTTGGGCTCACATTGAACACTGCGGATCGCTTAGCATCGGGGTGATTTACTTCACTGACAAAGACACAGAGGTGGTCGGAATCTGATTCTTGTGCATCGTTGGATGTATCCTGAGGTGAAGTGGCCTGTTTCTCTCTCATTTTTCATCCACACCCTTAGCTACCCTCCTCTATAAAGGCATCACCTCTTTATTGTCAACTTCTTCAGGCAATTCCCCCATTTCTTCCTTTGTCACAAGTTCTACGAAATCATCAGTAACTTGGACATGAAATTCTTCCCCTGGTTCGTAGACTCTTTTTTTGTTTGATCAGAATACAAAGCTTCATTGTTCATCTTGAGAGCTTCCCCATTACTCATCTATAGGGAGAGTGGGTGCTATGTGACTTGGATATGCCGAGTCATCCAGCACTTGAATTGCCTGACATGACAGGCTTTCAATGCCTGGGATGTCCATTCACTCAGGTGGCATAAACTCCTTGAGAGTTATTGGAAACTTAGACACGAAATCCATATACTCACTAGGTGAGTCTGAATTCCTTTGCTCTTTCTTTGGTCTTTGCCCCCTGCCTACTTTATTCGGATCGTTCTGACGATGCTTATTCTTTTCTTTTTGATATAACCTCGTCTCAAGGGCCGCCTGCATAGCAATCAATCGTCCTTGGCGCTTCCTACTCCTTAGGCTAACACGGGTGCTCCATTCTCCTTGAATATATCTTTCATCATATTTTGAGATTTTTTCTTCCTCTGAAATTGCTCTTCCGGTGCTAGAACTAAGAATAGGCTATGCTTGGCGAGATCTCAGCTATCGGGCAAAGAATATCTCCCAACTATTACAAATACCGGATTTGAGGTGACCACAGGTTGCTTAGTAGGGTCTATTTTAATGACACCATCATTTAATCACTTTTGGATCTGATTTTTAAGAACTCAACAATATTCTATCGGATGAAAAATAACCCGATAGAATTTTTAGTATTTGGGATCCCCTACTCGTCCCACCTCATCCGGTCTCTTAGGTTCGGGAAGCTCGATCAACCCTTGCTCTAATAAAGATGTGAAGAAATCTTCAACATCCTCATTTCGAAAGGAATATTCTTTTTCTTTTTGTTTTTTTAGGGTCTTAACATTCCCTTTACCTTTTTCTTTTGCCTGCGCTTTCAGCAATACAGGTGCTTTATTGGCTTTGTTTGTCTCCACCATTGCAATCGTAGCAGACGTTCCAGCCTTACCCTCTTCCTTTTTCCCTTTCTTTCTCAAAATCTGGGCTTCCAGATCATGTGCTTTTGAACATAGTTCTTCAAAAGTTTGGATTGTTTGAGAAGCCAAGATGTGAGACAACTCATATCTGAAGCAATTGATGCACATCTTAAGTTGTTGCGCTTCGAAGAACTCTTGCTCACAGGAGAGTTCCAGATTTATCCATATGGCGATAAAGTCATCAACAGACTCGTGTTGACGCTGCTTGGCTTCCGTCAATTCTGTCACGCCTACACTCCTGTGGGTACTGTAGAAGTGTTTGTGAAACCGAGCCACAAGACTATCTATCCCAATCAGGGATTCACCCAGGAGGCAGCTTGCTATATCATACAAAGGCATCTCCTTCGAGTGATTGCACAAATTGTCGAAGACATAATGCTCCATTCTTAGAGGTCTCCCCGCAACGGGAAAGAAAGTGTGCCAAGTCTTGCTCTGGGTTGCCCAAAGCGTTGAACATACAGAATTAAGGCATTACATACCCAGGCGGAAATGGTACACTATCGATCCAAGCCGGATAGGGTTTACGATACCGATAAGATGGACGAGACACGTGGTGATGGAAATCTTGAACGTTCTTGAGAATGAAATCTCGCAGCTCCGTAATACTATTCGGCATTGTTTCATAACCCGGGTCATTTTTAGAAGCCGGATTTACCCCTTTAGTAGATCGTGAGCGGGTCTGGTGAAGTTTAGGGAATTGGCATCATAGGTGGTGGTGGCATTTGGGGTATACTACCCAAAAACGACGGAAGAGGTGCCCCCATTGGTTGTTGGGTCTGACCAACCACTTGTTGAGCTTGACCCGCC
>Ga0153957_100108_pt1:5000-12500 | contig 60080 bp, 37 predicted proteins | sample TSFL041MetaG_FD_104745 | JGI IMG/M metagenome (GOLD analysis project Ga0153957, IMG submission 104745) | Attine ant fungus gardens microbial communities from Florida, USA - TSFL041 MetaG | ecosystem: Host-associated > Fungi > Mycelium > Unclassified | place: USA: Florida, Wekiwa... | reverse complement strand
ATAAAGGTAAATCCGGCCTCCTTGATCCTCGCACCAAAGCCAACGCATGGGTTTGGTGCTCTCCATTAACCGCTAAAATCTTGTGCTCAATGAGGTCCCGGTACCTTCTTCTAGGAGCTAGGCTAAAACTCGTCCACATCTCCTGTCCGAACGATCATCTCCCGTCGCCCTTCCGGCTTGCTATCTCTTTATCTTGAATCCCTCGTGATGGTAGGACTCTCTCTTCTGGTCTTGGCCTTGGCTGCTGATTAAATGGAAGACATCCTTTTAGAGGCGCCATCTTTCTTAAGAAAAAACGAGACTTTCCTGGGTCCTCTGGGGGAAAACTAGTGGCTGCCTGAAAATATGATAATTGGGCGGCTTTTGGGACCGGATTTGCCAACACGGTAAACTTTCGTCTTCACGGGTAAGCATATCATCTCTTGAGTGGTAGATCCTCAACCGCTTGATAGTGGGTAAGACTATAGGATCAATCTTCCGCTAATGCTAACATCTCTTATCTCATTTTTCATTTACCGCTTCGGGAAAGTGTATAACCTGCCCGTGCTCATCCGCATTTCACAAGCAATTGATGAGTGGCTTTTGCTCTTTGGCCTTCTGTTTATTGATCTTTTCCTGCCTGCGAATCCCCTTCTTCCTTTAATGAAATAGATCGGTCTTCCCGCTTAATTAGTACAAGATTCCCGTCCTCGCTTCTTCCGTGGGTGGGTATAGCGCTTTCCTTCCTCTAGTTCGAGAGTTGCAGAGCAAGAAAGGGGCTTCCATTAGCATTAGTAGTTGTAGTTGGCACTCATCCCGCTCTTGCTTCCTCGAGCATCGATGAAGCAAGGAGTTCATCGATTGAAGTATTTAAGTATGAGTGAAGTTCCTGTTCTGTTTCGTATCAAGTAGGGATCCTCTGTTTAGCTCATCGATGGCTTTAATCGGTCGAGCTGTCATCCGGGATATGCCCCTAGTTTGGTGAATCTCTCCCGTGCGTCTTCGCTAGGGCAGAGCGCTCATTCCTTTTTTGAAAGACTTCCCGGGGAATCTCTCGCTCGTATAGCCAACAAGATTGACTAGACTACACTCGGACCTCGACAACACTTCCATCTGCACTCCAAACAACCTCAATCAAGACAACAGAAAGCAAACCCTCTATTCGAAAAAGATTACTAAATCAAGGAAGAGGAACATCGTACTCGTTAACCAATAGAAATGGTGTATTATACAAGGGCAGTGCCAGACTCAAGAAGATTGCCCCGATCATTATCGACATGGATACCGCTCCTTGATGGGACCTGATCTCTAAAGGATCGAAATGTTAGGATGGTATATTAGGGTGAAAGTCTTTAAGGTTGCTAATAAGATTGGGAACGCCGTTTTCACAAAATAGGCAAGGCATAGGCAGTCCCAACTGCACATTTGAATGTGGTGGGCAAGGCTGAGGACGTAGGAGATTCAGATGATTTACCGAACAACAGATCTAATTATTAAAAAGAAGTATATGGGGTACAAGGCTCCACCAAATCCCAAGATTAGGCATAAAAAGAGTACAAACCTGATGTCGGTGATATAGGAGTAGTTGATCGCATCGAGTAGAGAAAAGGATGGAATTCGAGAGGACCCTTTAAGAGGATCTTGTAACCCTATAATACGATCCGGAGATTGAATAAAGGTTGCCTTAGATGGGAAATACTATGCATCATAAAAGGTGTGAAAAAAGCGGAATACTTTGGTTCGGCAATCTCTTACTATCAATCTTAAGAGGAGTCCAGCTTTCTTTTGCAATCCAATTCAATACCCCAAAACCACATAAACTAGAAGTTCCACTATCCGTTCTAGCACGAGCACGATCGAGCTTCTCTTGCCATGAAAGACGCACACACGATTTCTTGTCACTAAATATTTGGAATGTGGGAATCATAACACAAATATCTCCTTGATTGTGACTCTTTATATCACTCTCAAAAGGAAGAGGTGATACCTCTTAGGATATACCTTTCGGTTTTGTACCGACAACAACAGAGTGGGATTGCGGAAAAAGGAATCAATCAGACGTTATTACTAGCGGCTCCTTTTTGCGCTGATGAGGCGCGTGGGCCACGTCTTTGGAATGGAGGTTTCCCCCCCTCCACTCCATACATATAGCCCGGCTCAATTCCTCGTCCAGTTAGCGTTGTCTCTTGCTTGTTCCTTCCGGGACGAGAGGACTGGGGATGAAAGAATCCATATTTTATACTTATAAACAAACAAGATCGGGTGGGACAATGACTGGCCTTTAGTTCATTCGATCAATGACGAGCAGAGGAAGCGTAAGCTCCCAAACCTTTCCTTTTCTGATGATCACTGTGATGAACGAACATCGGTGCAGGCTCAAGTAGTTCAGTAAATTTCGTATCCGGGTGTCAGTATGAAAGATGGAAAAAATCCTCGTGGTGAGGAGGCAGCTTAGTCTCTGTAGTTCATCTATCTCTTTTGGCACAGAACTGTAAATCTTTCTTTCTCTGCTTAGACCCAAACCAGTCAGCTACTGGAGAGAGGCAGGATGAATCAACACCTCCTACTGATGGGGATCTACTAACCAATGCAACCGGGAAACCTTCTCTCAAAAGCTCTGAACTGGCATCCGAAGCTAGGAGGGAATGTCGGTACTCTGCCTTGTATTGCCCTTACTTAGTCTTCCAAGTCAAGGTCCACAACTGACAGCTTTCGTTGGCCGTCCAAAAGCCAAAAGGAGAAAGCGAAATCAACTTCAAGCTATGGGTGAGGTTGTCGAATAAGATCCTGCTAAATTGGCTAAGCGAACCATACTTCGGATATCGCTCGGAGCAAGGCCAGTCGCTGGATTAAGACTAAGAAACCGACCATTCCTTATCAAAAGGCCCAGCAAGAGACGTCACTACGTACCTCGGCCTCAGGATGAACTCCGGTGTTGAGGCCCGAAGACTGGAAATTCAACCCAACCTAAGCTAATAACAAAGTAGATTTTCAACACTCTAAGTCAACTCAAGTAATAACAACAAAGAAAGATTGAATAAAAAAATAAGACAAAGGAGAACAGAATGCCAGACGAGTAGAAAAGCCAGAGAAAGCCTAAGCCAAAATGTTGAATAGTAGGAGACGGGTATACCGTCAGGAAACTTTGAGTTGTCCCTCCGTAAGTAAGTTGTTCAGTCTTTCCTTCTTATGCAACACGGCTAGAGCAGCTGTGGCCGAACCCTTGTCAAATTCAAAGGAAACCACTTCTCTATATTAATCACACTTGTATGACCGACCGGTAGGCAAGATCTACGAAGTTCTATCGGCAATCCGGTTGTATGTAGGTGGGCCGACCCCAGTGAAGGCTTCCAGCCAAAGGAAGGAATTGGACGACAGGGGAAAACGAGGTTAGACCCCGACGTCCCAATGTGTATTTTTATTCTTCGTTGTTCACAGCTTGACTCTCATTTCTGGAGCGGAAGTCACACAAGCTAAGGCTGTCGGTGGTGGTCTGGAGAAAAAAAAACGCTACACCACCAGAATATGATAAGATAAAGTCAAGCTAGCCGACTAAGACAGTATGCTACAGCTAACAGCAAAGGAAAAGGCTCAAAAAACGAAAAGTAAAGAAGTTGATCACAGGCAGGCAGCCACAGAGCTTTAGGAAGCAAGTCTAGAGACTCGAGAAGGCGGACGAGTACATCCAGAGAATAACTGAAACGAAAAAAGACGGGATAACGCTGGCAGTAAGAAAGCAGGCCATAGTGGCTATTACGAGTAAGGTAGTCCCCAGCCATTGAGATGCCGGCGCCGACTGATCGATGAAAATAACGCCAGCCTGTTAACAGATAAGAGGACTAATACTTCGAATGCAATAAAAGAGCTTGATTGAGATAGTGAGTCCATTGTTGGGAGACTCGATGAGAAGACTCATCCCTCTCTTCCTCTCCCTGGCCAGAGTGGGGGTGGAAGGAAGGCAGAGGCCATTGCAGCTACAGAGGCCGCTAAGGAAATGCTATGGATGAAGAGATTTCTCCTAGAGCTGGGTGTAAGGCAAGATGAGTATGTAGTGTTCTGTGATAGTCAGAGTGCTATGGACTTGAGCAAGAATGCTACTTACCATTCCCGCACGAAGCACATAGATGTGAGGTACCGCGGGCTAAGTTATTATGTAGTTGACAAGCAATCCAATCTATCTTAAAGTGCATCTTACAACCGAATCTCCGATGCGGCCTTTCCCCTGTTGTTTATGTGAAACAAGGCATCAGTAGGGACGAGCGTAACGGCTTCTCGTCTTGTAGTTCCAGGAAGCTAGGCAGCTATCGAAGAGCGTAGGAGAGAGAGCAAATAATCTTGCAATTCTCTTTTCCACATCGGATAAGCGCAGCGGATATATATATATCGGTTTCCGCTGCCGCTCTTTGAGGATAAAGAGTGAGAAGGCTAGCGTAACGTCTTGGTTGTTCCTCTTCATTCTCTCCTTTAGGTTTGAATTTCTTACTGTGCTTTTAGTGTAATAAGGACTCGAAGCTTCGCTGCTTTTTACTTTTCTCTTTCTCCTGTAGGGTTAGAGGAAGTAAGGTTAGAGCAAGCAAGGAAAGAATGGATTATCTTACTACGCGGTCGTAGCTAGGCGAATGGGGCTTTCCCCCAAGCTAGGAGATATAACTACTTCCCTTTATGACTCCCCATGATCTTCCTTAATGCGCTGGTAGTTGAATAATTAGTTTTTATCTTTCTCTTTCGTCGAGTGTGAAATCCTGCTCCAAGCTGAGCTTAGCTCCGAAGTTTGGCATTCGTGAGGACACGACACCGTCCCAGTTATCTGGATCGGGCATTCCTTCAACAATAGAGTTACTGGTCCCAGTTCCTCCCTCGCCTACAGGAGTTATGGATCAATAGAGGCAGGTCGGTCTCCTCCATCAAGGATGCTTGCATGCGCGTCTGCTGTTTATGTTCGTTCTTTACCTGTTATAGGCTCTGAAATCGACGTTTTTGCTGCCAATAAGGGGGGAGACCCTCTCTGCCCCCAACTCCATTTTCGCAGTATAGACGCCATTTCATAGATCTTTCGATTGAGCCCATCCCGAGATGAACATGTTCGAAGGCGGGTCGGTGTACTCAAGTGGATCAACTGGAGAAGGAAGTCACACAAGACTCATATTCATATGAAGAAGCGTCGGATGAACTGCTTGGGATTGCCTCAAGAGAGGAATTCATGGGCTAGGCTTGCAGGCGCGTCTTCTTATGTTTGCTACAATGCATGTTTTAGGCCTTGAAAGAGACCTTTTGGTGTGCCAATGGATGATTTGATCTGAAGTAATCTCACATTGATTTCTCACTATAGACATGTAGTCAACTGATCTACGAGCACCCTTGCCCGCATGAACTTCTTGTTCATTTCATAAGAAGCTGTTGGTGACTAAGCGATTGGCAGATGATGATCGAGAGAGAAGCGATTGACTGTCTGAGGAATGATGACTTGGCTAAGGGTGTAGGCGTGAAGGCAAGCTTCCTATGTTTAGAGGTCTTTAGTTGATTTGCCCATTTTTCTACGTTTTTTGGCATGTCATTATGATGATAAGAGGGGGTGATGAAAGATCTTGTCAAATGATAAAGGAAAATGGCCTGATAATCGACATTCCTCCATTGCAAGATCACGTCTTTCTGTCTCACTCAATCCAACGGAAGGACGAATTCGAAACGAAAGAGGAAAGGGTGAAAGAGGAAGAAGGCCCTCGCAGATGAGGCGGATAGGCGGAGGAGAAAAAGGGCTACTAGTGGGATCGAGTAGCAGCACATCTTGCAGCACATTATTTGAACATTATGTGTTGTTTTATGTGCTGTTCGAGCTTTCTACCCAAACCTTTTGTTGAGCTGATTCGAGTCCTTTACATTCTCATCCTCAACTTCCACCATGGGGCTATGTCATCAAGATGCAATTTAAGGCCATGTTCTTTACTGATTGATCTCTCTTCGATGCTTGATGGTTACACCATCTTACGAGCCTGAATCACATGCCTTATCTGGGCCTCTAGAACCCGCATTTTCTTCATTGGATTCAAGTCTTGCATGAGCCAGCAGCTCACAACCATGGAAGGGAAGAGGGGCGCTTCCCTTCAAGGTTGGATTATCTGATCCGAGGAACAAAACCAAATGGAATTGTTGATCAGATCATGAAGGCCTCACTCGAAACATTGAATGGAAGGCCATCTTTCTATAGCCAGCCAAAAGCCTCGTTCTTGGCATTTCAACGATCACCTGATTGGCCTCGAGAACGTCGATTTCGTATTAGTAAACCTCGCATTTAAGCACACTTCCTCTCATAATCGTAGCCGTCTAGCTAGCCTTCCCGCTTCCTTGACACTTTGATTTGAAAGCACATTTGGCTTTGTTGGATCCGCTGTCCTGCGTACCCAAACCAGTGAACCGTCAAAGTCTAGAGAAAGGAGCTTCTACCTCTCTTGCTTGGGCGCCAGCCTATCCTTCTCATAAGACCGACCCATAATTTCATGTTTTTGCATTTATCTGCCGTTGTTCTTGATTGATTTTCTTAAGTGCGCAACATAGGACGTAAACCCTAGCTTTTCCTAAGTAACCCTATAGGCAAGGAAGGGAACCAAGCAAGGAAGCCAGAAAGGGGGCAATGACCGCTGCTGTTGACGCTGCAGGAGCTTCCAACTAGCAAGGAAAGGAAGGATTTTGTCTTAAATAGATTCTCCAACAGGTGAGTTTCATCTGAACGATCAAACTTTAAGAAAGTTGGTGTTTTTGGCTTCCAATCGATCTTTTAGCAATCCACTGCATCTTTGGCAGAGGTAACCAGGTCAACCAGCTGGAGTTTCTGTCCATTCAAAGTAAAATCACCACCTCTTCCTGTAACGAAGGTGCCTTCATTTTCTATTCCAGTAGGGCTGTTTGAAGTCTTAGATTCTGCTTTTTCGGGTGGTTGTTCCTAGGCCGGGTTTAAGCCCCGATAGCGAGTTTGATTAAACTATTGGGAGGGAGCTCAAGGGGTCAAACGAAAGAAGTTGATAAAGGAAAATGGCAATTTACTCGATATTCGTTCCATCTTCTAGGGCTGACTTGGCCCCCTTTGAAGACAAGACCTTCCTTTTTCTTTCTGTGCTTTTCAGTTTTCTAATTGGGAATGAACCCCCTCTGCTCCTCTTTCTTTCCTAGCGCACTGCTTTATTGCGCGCATTTGATGCGCTATTGAATAACATTCCTATAAGTGGTCAAACTATCTCCCCATCTCAAGGAGGTCCTCTACTTTGGTTGGCTAGTCGATCTTCCTCTCCCCGAATTGACATTTTGATCACCCTCGTTGTACTTACTCTTTCGAAGGATCACCCGTTAAAGCAGCTTTTTCTTGAACCTTTAATCTCTCCACATCACTCTTAGGGATTCGAGTGAAGCAGCGGACAATACGACAGAGCAAAAGCTAGCTACTTTTTTTTAATATTTCTTTCCTGCTTGAAGCTACGGCATCCCACCGATCCTAATCCGAAAGGGTGAGTTGATGCTAGGCTAGGGTGG
>Ga0153957_100107_pt1 | contig 60431 bp, 69 predicted proteins | sample TSFL041MetaG_FD_104745 | JGI IMG/M metagenome (GOLD analysis project Ga0153957, IMG submission 104745) | Attine ant fungus gardens microbial communities from Florida, USA - TSFL041 MetaG | ecosystem: Host-associated > Fungi > Mycelium > Unclassified | place: USA: Florida, Wekiwa Springs... | reverse complement strand
TTCCTCACTATCTGTGCCTACCAGCACATCATCCACAAAGACTGCCACCTTTCCTTCATTAATAAGATCTCTCATGATCTCATTCATCATCCCTTGAAACGTTGCTGGTGAGTTTGTCATCCCAAAGAACATCACCACCGGTTCAAATGACCCCACATGTGTAGTAAAGGCCGCCTTCCACTCATCACCCTCCTTAATGTGCACATTGTTGTAGCCCCATCGTAAATCCATTTTAGTGAACAATTTCTTGTTTCCCATTGAGTCTACTAAGTCTGTAATCAATGGCAACGGATAATTGTTTTTCACTGTTTGTTTATTGAGTCTACGATAGTCCATGACCATATGCTTTCCACCGTCCTTCTTTCCTACAAAGAAAACTGGAGAAGTTTGTGGTGACTTCGAAGGCCTTATGTATCCTTTTCGCAAGTGGTCCTGAATAAATTGTTGAACCTCTTCTCTCTCGTTCCTAGAGAGTGGATATATTCACGCTTTGCTGGCCTTAAACTCCTCCTTGAGATCTATGGCATGATCCCATATCTTCCTTGTTGGCATTCTCTCTGACTCTACCTTTCCAAACACCTTTAACCACTTGTGGAACCTTCGAGGAACCATTGCCTCCACCTTTTTGTGATCCAACTCCATTTCTTCCTCTTTTCCCTAGTCTTCCTTCTCATCTGCCGCCCATTTGATCCTTTCTATTTCATCTCCTTGTGTCTCCTTCTTCCCTTGCCTCCTTTTCTTTATTTCTGGGCCCATTTCTTTCTTGCCCGTATATCGTCCGCAAATGGATGGACACCTCGTCATCTTAACTTCTCCCTTTTCCCAGTCTATTTCTGGGTTGTGCGCCTGTAACCAAGGCATGCCCAATATCACTTCAGTCTTTCCTAGATTGCACACATTCATTCTCACTCTTTCCACATGCCCCTTAAAGTATAGATTTACTTCTACTTCATGTGTGATCAATCCTCCACTATTTCCTGTGCCATCCATATTTCGCACCACTATTGGTTTTCCAAGTTTTATCAACTTGAAACCTCCTCTTTCTACACACTTCTTGCTCATAAAGAGCCCTGTGGCTCCGCTATCCAGCAATGCTTTCACTAATACCCCTTCATGAGTATCAATCTTTTCTACTTCTATTTGCATCCACACCTCCCACAGACCCTTCAAGGTCCTTCTGACTTCCCTTTGTCTCTTCTCCAGGTCAGTGATTCCAGCCCCTTTCACTTGGGCCCTAGGCACTGACCGTTTTAATTCTCCACCCCAATTCCACCATAGTGTCTTTTTTCCTGTTCTGCAGGGTGGACAGAACACTTCTCCTTTCTCATTTCTTTCCACCTCTCCTCCTACTACTGCATCTTTGCCTCCACATGCATTACACTTCACTCTTTCTGCCCTACTGCCTTTTGCCTCCTCTTCTCTCCAATCCCATGCCTCTTTACAGTTTCCGCACCACATGTTACATAACTGCCTCTTGCTCAGAAACTCTTGCCCCTAATTCTCTTCCGTCTTCGTCCCCTTGTAATCACATCCTCTGCACTCCACAAATGTCATCACTTCTCTGGGTGTCGTCCACCCCTCCATACATATTGCCGCTCCCTTTGGGGGCAGTCCCTTTGCTCTACTGTGCCTCTTCACTTTCTCCCATACTGCTCGCGGTGGTGCCACTTCTCCCTTATTGCTCCTTTCCTTCTTCTTGGGACATTCCTACTTCTTGTGTCCCTCTCTTCCACACCCAAAACACTTCACCACTTCCCTCACTACTTCTTGTCTTCTCACTTCCCTTACTCCACATTGCATGACCTGACTCCTCAACACTTCAAATTTGTTTTCCACTACTTTCCTTTTCTTCTGTTCCTCCCCACTTCTACAGTTCTGGGCTAGATGCCCAAACTTCCCACATCGCCTACACAATTTCCCCTCTCTTCCTTCCAATTCTGCCCTTAATTTGGCGAGGGCATGCCTTTGATTGAGCATGTCGCTCATGAGTTGGTTGTACGCTTCTAAGGACATAGTGTGTTATACTTAGAAGGGCGAGTTGTTGTGTTGTAATGAAAAATGTATTGTGGTGCCAGTTGACTGACCCTTTCTTCGTCGGCTTCGACTACTGACTACTTATGTCTACTGGGGCGCAAATCTTCACCCAGCCAGGTGCCTACTGCCTTACTGATTACTGCCCTAATACTAGGGTTACACTATTACTTCTCAGGGAAGATCCCTACTCTAATCGTCTTCTTAAGGATGCGATGATGTTCCTCTGCATGTACTAGTCTCAATGAACTAGCAGCACAAGGCTGATTGTCATAAATCGCCCGTCTGAACCAAGAATAGTAAGGTTAGATGAATGGGAAGAAAGAGAGCTATTCTCAGATGGACTAGACGAAGGAATCTAAAAATAGAAAAGGGAGATAAGATAAGATAAGATGGGATCACATGACCAGGTCACGTAATGGAATCTTCTGGAAGGATCGGTAGTTACTTAAGCATACACATAGACAAATAGAAAATGTGTATAAGTAGGTAGCACAATTCACCAAGAGACTCCATTGAGTTCTCTTCGTTTTCTTATAACGTTGAGTCTGATAAGTCCGTCGTCTCGATAAGGCTTGTCACTACACTGATAAAGTGAATAGTTTTACAAGTAATCTACTAAGCACCACCTGTTGTTAGGTCTGGTCTATGTGTGCACTCAGGTATAGTGCCCATAGTCCACCTCCAGGGTCTAAACTTCCTGGTCAGTCCACTTAAGCCTGTGGCCCGGCTATAGGGAGGTTGGGAGTGATCTGAGTCGATCACCCACCGAGAGAGTAATGAGAATAGAGTTGAACAGGGATCAAGGCAATCGGTGTTCTAGCAGTGGAAACGAGTTCTAGTGTAGTGGACTCAAGCTAGGGTTAACTCAAGCGCACACTCTTTATCAGAGTTGACAAAGAGAACTCGTTAGAGTCCTTGCTAATTGATTTAGCTACTTATACACAAATCAGTATTTACTTGTATTTGTCTACTCGAATTATCCCGTGGATTCCTTTTGAGTCATAGTGTCCCGCATACTGCAAACTATTACATAATAAAAGAAAATGGAAAAGAAATAAAATAATCCGCCACCACGGATGCCCCAGCTCATCTACTGTTTTATTACATCAGGGTTGTGTTTTCCTCTGTGCTCACCCACTCAGATTCAACAAAAGACAGGAGTTTATTTCAAAAAAGGAAAAGTGAAGGAAGTAAGACAAGGGGGAGCAGACTTAGTGAATAACAAAGCTAAGGGATAATTACATTGGCTAGCTACTTATAATGTGGAAGATGAGTCACAGTAATGGGAATTCAGTTAAATTACCTAGCCAGGGTTAGAATTGGTGACAGTCACGCTGAGGTAAGTGACCAGTTGTATATCAGTAGTGGTAACTTATCACAAGGTATCACTTGAGTGTGACATAGTTAATCTAAGTGTGAAACATAAGTAAGACAGTCTCACCTCAGGAGTTACCTATGAAGGTAGACAACTGAGAGAGTCGCTATGTGAAGACCAGGTTTTATAGAGAGGTATATTTTCTACTCTGGTTGCCCAGTTGCTATAGGGGTAGAATAAAAGGAAAATTACACTGACATCACTATATTCAAAAGAAATGGAAAGTATTGTGAAAAGATCAACACTATGAGAAATATATGGATGATGTCAGTCCATAACTTCAATAAGAATAAGATAAGAACAAAACTAGAGAAACTATTCTAGGATCTGGGCTAATAAAGAGGAAATCAGGTGGAATCCAAATAACTGCTTAGTTGTGACTTGTCATAGGGTGTGATAATATTGAAGAAAGAAAAATAAAGAAGAACATTTCATTCTCAAGATAGAATAGAAATCCATTCCTTCGAGGCAAAAATCTTGAGGGTAGTGTTATAAACTGCTACTTAAAGGACTTGGACCATTTCTTGTTTTCTTTTATCTTGTATCTTTTCTTTATTTTCCTTTTTCATGATATGTGGGAATTGGTGACTCAAAAGAGATATGTGAAAGTAATAAATATATACAAATAGATATTTGTGTATAAGTAACTAGTAAAATCTAATGAGTTTTCTTTGTCCAACTTGGATTCATATTGTTTTCTCTGTTTCTCACAGTTCCAATTGATTGCCACTCTTCACACACATGAGCTACGGCCAAAACTAGCTTCCCAAGCAATTTATTGCTAAAATGTTGGATAAATGGAGACCACATCAATGTAGGAGTTATTGATGGACAAACAAATTCTTCAACGAATCAGGTAATTTCAGGGACGTAGTCTCATGGTCAGCTCACGACCCTTTTTCCCTTTACCTATTGCCATGCTCCGTCTTGCGATTTTAGCGGTCGCCTTCTTTCCGGTGGTTTTCTCGCAGGCTATCTCGAACGCGAAATGCACTGTTGCCTCATTGTCATGGGTAAGGTATATTTCGTAGGACCTTCCAGTGCTTGATAAACCCTGCCGACTAGACTTCGAACTCACTGGATCAAACTCCATGTGATGTTGCGGCTGACCTCGCAGCAGTTTGCAATCATGGTGGTGAGTCTTTTGTGTCTAATTGATCGACATATCAAACTGGCTCTCGCTATCAGTCTTCACTCTGGATAAACTTGGTCCAGACCTTGTGTACCTTGGACCCAGTCAACCTGTCGCAAATTCATGTCGCTGCAGCACTGTTTACTATTCCTTGTTGAGCGCCTGTGCAGCATGCCAGGGCAATGAATGGATTGGGTCCGTGTTCACGCTGTTCAATCATACTCTCTATTTTCCAACAAAAATCGAATGAATAGCTGGACTGAATATAGTTTCAACTGCACGACATCATATAATGCAATGTGGGAAGCATACTTTTTGTCTGAAAGTCTGAAAACAGGCTCTTAGCATCTTCTTAGGTTTCCTCGGCCCCTCCCTGCCGGAACCAGTGTCCCTAGCTGGGCATATACAGATATCGCGGTAGGCCGAAGCTTGGAGATGCCTCGCTCTCTCCTCAATTGGTTTTAGGCGTCCAACAACTTCAACCTCTCGATGGCTCAGGACCTACAAAGTAAGGCTTTCTAGTTTTATTTTCCAATGCCATCTTCTTACTGATCATAGTGTCAGGTCTACCGGAATCCACTGCACCATCCACTTCCGGGACTTCATCTGGCCTTCCTACAAGTGGGAACACAGCTAGCCTTAGTACATCCGCTTCTGTCTCAAATGACAATGGATCAGGCTCCAGTTCTCACGCCGGTGCAATTGCAGGAGGCATTATTGGTGGTGTTGTTGGTTTGTCTGTTGCTGGGGTCTTCTTTTTCTATCGTCGCTGCCGCCGGAATACTTTACCAACTTTTTCAGCGCTCAAGACAACATCTTATACTCCTGCCCCCCATAGCGACTCGACTCTTAACATGAGTACCAATCCAAGCACTAATATCGTATCAACCCCATCTCAACCACAGAGATTTTATGTCAGTCTCAATCCAACTTTTCCGCTGATCGCCTCACTCTTTTTCCAGGATCCATCCGACCCTAGCACGTTCCCTACTACTCCAGCTCCACTTCCCAGCTCCCCTTATAATGATACGCACACACCCTCACTGGTGTCTGATCCCTTCCAAGAATCTGCGCTGCAGCTAGCCCATATTCCCCCAACTCAAAGTGGTCTTTATACAGGTGCTCCCGAGCTTTAAAGTTTGATATCATTAAAGCACATTCTGTGTAATCCTCTCGGTTGTAGTAATCTTCGCCAAATATAAATGTTACGAATAGTGCAAGCACCACTATATGATTTCTGAGGAACATCTACGTAGGGTTGTGGGGCTCTACGGTATCATGAGAATTCCTATGATTGTATGTGATGGCTCATAAATGGCTATGCAAAGGCTGTTCTTCATTAATAGGACAAGCTCCACATACGGCGTTTCCATCATCGATTGCCACGCTCGGTCTTGGATTTTCCTCTCTGTTGTTTACTGCAATCACTCTACGAACTCAGTATGAATGGACTCAAATTCCTGGGGTTGTTGGCTTTTGTCATCCAACTCAATGCTCAATCTCCAGGATCAGATGTTGTAACATGCATACCTGATTATCAGTGGGTATGCATAAGCTCCTTCCTCGAGTAATATCCATATAATATCCTCACGAGTAATTCAGGCAATTTATCGCAACCAAACTCCTTGCTTGATTGCAGCCTCTCTGGAGTCAGCTTGCGGTATACGTGAGTTACGGATACATTAGTTAACGCTATCTACCAACCTCACGGTCTCCACAGCCCACCAGGTCAATCAGATACCCGCAGGAACTCACTATATCGGTCCATCTCTGTCTGATGCCGACTCTTGTACATGCAACAGTGTCACATATTCTTTGGTGGAGGCTTGCGGTGGATGCCAAAATCGTTCCTTGATTCTTCCATTCACTCAATGGACGCGTAACTGCACTCCGGCTCAGGTTGGGCCAATCGGCGAGTCAGTCTTTGATGTAACTCTTTTGCTGTCATGACCAATGACTTTTGCTCGTCGGACTCCTAGATTTCCAGTATCATTGCCTTCTGGGGCAGAGGTCCCGTCTTGGGCCAAGCTCAACATCTCTGAAGTAAGTTGGCTAACCCTCAGAATACTCGAGGAAGCTCACCAAACTCACAAGGCTTTCGATCCCGATGCTGCACGAGGTGAATTTGCCTTCCCTGATAAATTTATCTATCGCTGAAAAGCTTGCAAGAGGCTGCCGAAAAGGACGTACCATTCACCACGACTTCAAGTGTGTCATCTCCTAGTACAGAGCAGACATTACCATCGCAGTCTTCTGGCACACCACCTTCAGGTGGCTCATCTAGGGAACTCAGTCCCGGAGCAATTGCCGGAATCACTGTCGGCATTCTTATGGCTGTCATCTGTATCCTCTTATTTATATTCTGGGGCATGCTTGCAAGGAGAAGACGTAGTTCCACGCAAGCACATGGATTAGTGGATCCCTTCAACGAGAAACAACGTCAATCATTTCCTCTAGACCATGTCCAATCTAGGCCGCTCTCAGATCCAGCATCAATCGCTATGCCACGTACATATGTAAGTAGCATTCGCACTCCAATTTGTTCGTCGTTTTTCCAATCAGCTACGATAGAGCCCTATGGATATTAATTCTGGCCTGGGATCTACAATATTTGCCACGGGGCCAGTGCGCAACTCGACAGATGATCTCACCAGTCCACAGACCGCAATGAGTCCGAAGACCATCGTGACCTCCCATAATATTGGCCCCGGAGGTTATACTGGGGCGCCGGAAGTATGAACATCAGTCAATCTGAGCATGTATTTTAGGAGTCCTTATGTTCTCCAAGATCTGCTGTCCCATTAGTTTGTCACTTGAAACACACCTGACGTACATTTTTTTTTGCAACATCATCTGTAATTACCAGATGAAGCAAAAGTTCTTGATCTCCTATAATACCGTCCCTAGTGTCCTGTTAGTAGTCTAGTGATGGGTCGCCCAGAAGGCTTCTTTCCTAGATGAAGACCATATGACCCTATCCACATGTGAAAACAGGAGGAATACCTGTTCTGATGAGCATATCCATGAGAGAAGAAGGATTCGTGTATGTATTGTCCGAAGCCGATGGGAAGATTATTTCACTGCTATCTGCTGAAATCAAGCCATTCCCAGTTTACTGACTGCTTGATTTTGACCTCCTTCCCCCTCTCGAAGTCTACCTCCATCTCTCTTAAAATATGGGCTGGTTTCTTGTCCTGGTTACAGTCATACTGTTGACCTTGAGACACTCTTCGGCTCAGAAATCAGAAGTGACTTGTCCTTCATCATTCGATTGGGTAATTACACTTTTTTTATTCGACATCCAAGCGACAATGGAACTCGAGTTGTTGATCATAGGCCAAGAATGATAAAGGCCAAGATCCATGTCTTGTTGCTGCTTTGCTACAGGCTGATTGTCGTAATGATACCAACGGTATTTCAGCTAGTCTAGACTACCGTGCAGTACTTTGTTGAGACTTGCTTATAGTTACAGTGCCAAAACTCGCTGTGAATGAGTTGTATCTCAATCCTGACTCGATGAACGCCCACGACGACTGTGCCTGTAATCAAATCGTCTATTCGCTTTTATCAGTTTGCGCAGCGTGCCAGGGCTGCTTTTATATCGAGTAAGTATAGATCTAACCAATTTCCGCTTCATCGAGTTACAGCTCAATTTGTGTTCAAAGCTTGACATCATGGATGACAAACTGTACCATCAAAGATGCCACAAGGTGATTTCATACGTATACTTTCACTGGATTCAGTCTCCATCAAACCACACACAGATTTTCAAATATATCTAATGATATAGATGTACCTATCTGGGCGTATAACTCTATGACAGTCAGTGTAGTCTGACAAGTGCCAGTAGATGAAGCTCACCAATTCGCTACCCTCAGACAGTTGATATCTTCAACATTGATCAAGCCATCAGGACCACTACTGCTGATCCCACGCCTGATAATCAAGGAACTAGCAAGGGTCTCATGATCGTTGGAAGCGTAGTGGGATCTGTTATTGCAGCCTGTCTTTTGTTCTGGTTGTTACTGCGGTGGGCTCGCCGGCAGGTAGTTAAGCCGTCAAACGAAAGACCGACTATTTACAGACCGGTGGTGCAAGTCGAGATACCCCACGAACCGATGGACAGCAAATACCCCCCTTCCTTCAAATTCAGCCCTTTGGAGATAGATATTGCAAACAGGTACCCGAACGACACAAATCACCCCTCCGCCAGCCCCGGCTATTCAAGAATCGACCTGCCGAGCTTCGTGAGTTGAATAGACCTACGTGATCTGAACCCTTCGAATGCAAAGCTAATCACTGTGGTAGGCATCACCAGAAAGTGATCATCAGCAGTCTCCAGCGATAGAATCCTCTGAACTGTTCACAACAATTGGAGGCCACTCTAGCTCTGTGGGCCACGATCTTGGAAGGCGAAGCAATGCTCAAAGCCCTGCAACACCTGCGCGCATCAATCCTTTCAGTAGGCGAGTTGCACCCAGGGGAATAAATACCAGCTTTCCATAATCAAAGAGAGATGCAAAAGGACAGCTAGATATTAGCTAATAAAAATGAGCTACTTGAAAGATCATGATAATAACCTTGCCAAAGTGATGGCCTTATCGACTTGCGGTGAAGCGCTGTTAGCTGCCTCCACTCAAGTAGGGACAAGTGCTAGCAATAAAACGGTCGACCCTGTGGCCGACATGGTAGAATACCTGCAGTAATTATTTGAATGTTAGATGACAGGTGGAGGGATGGATCTTGCCTCTAAGACCTTGAGTACTCGTAAACTCTTTGATTCGTCGGATTACATCATCAGGCTTTCACCATAACGCACGCTGGAACCTCCACCTCGAGAAATGACAACTCTTAACACATTCAACACTCCAGACAATTTCTTGACCAACGAATTCTTTACGAAAGTATCAAAGTCCAGACTTCAAGCCCTGTACTCCGACTTCTCCCGCCAAAGGCAATCAAATCCCACCAGCTTTCATGCAAATGTAGATTGGTGGCGAAAGGTTCTCAGAGCCTTAGTCCATTCCGACTACCAACGCACATCACGAAAGAAGGAATCGAGTCGCATTGCTCTTCGCGTAGATCATGAACTCCTAGAACACCTGAAACTGGAAAAGATAGGAAAGCCATTAGCAGTGAGGGCAATTCTCGTATGGATCATACTGTCCCTTGAACCGTCCTCTGACATGTGTTGAACCTAGCAAGAATGAACTTTGTTCCTCCAAGGTTCTTGTACCAATGTCAGAATTCATGTCTGCTACAACCTCGATATTGGTCCCCGGCTGGTTGCCATACCGCATAGCGTCCTTTGTGGTGGGAAAGCCTCTGTGGTGGGCATTAGAACAAATCGGAATTGTAGACAATGACTCCGAGGGTCATCAGAATTCGAATTCCCTCCAGGTTGATTGGTTTGGCGAATATGTTTTCGTAGAGCTACTTGAACATGCAGCAGATGCTGTTCTGACTTTGCAAAAAGCTCGTGCGACAGGGCTAGCCGACGCATTGTATACAACTGAGGATTTTAGAAAGACCTTTGGATCTATATTCAGTGTATCCAAACAATCTGCTCTCAGTGAGACGGATGCCAAGGTCTTGATCAAGTTCTTGGAGCGAGAACGCAAAGCCATCGTTACTGACAACGAGGTGAGCATCCTTGACCTTCAACAAAACAATGGTTACTGAATTCGTCTACCAAATACTAAAGATTGTGAAATTCGTCGAAAAAAATGGATCCCTAGATGAAAAGATGGTCACTGCAGTCGATCGCGGCATCTTAGAACTTAAATCCGCTATATCCAATCTGCAGTGCCTTGTCGAAGCAATTCAACAAAAATTGCATGAGTGAGACTTCTCATAATATACAGCTGTTGACGATTCATTTCCTCGACGTATTCCAGATCTACGAAGAAAGCGACGTCAGCCTTGCAGCAAAAGCAAAAATCATTGGCATTAAGTCATTTGAGGTCCCGAAAGCAGCTCGAAGAAGTTCTCCAGAAGCGACTTGCCTCCTTGGCTACTCTAGAAAGTACCATGACTTCTATTGAGACTGCTGCTGGTGATCTAAGAGTGAGCCTGCAATTCTAGTTCTGATGCCAGTCTAACGCGGTCCTCAAGATTCTGAGAAATCATGAATCGTCAACGTCGACATTACGGAGCATCCTTTCGGATCCATCCCTTCATCGTACTAACATTGACAAGACTATAGACGCTTTGGCAGAAGCAAACTATGCCGCACAAGAAGTTAACAGTGCAATCAGGATCGGAGGTGATGTGGCCCTCGGGGTCGATGTTGATGAGGAGGGACTGGAGAATGAATGGAGGGCCCTAGTCCAGGATATCGGAGCCGATGCAATTACTGCTCAGATGCTAGATCTACCTTCAGCCCCCACCACCTCAGTCCGTACTGGCCCAGCCGAACCAGGGAGACAACAACTTCCGTCTCTGTGACCGGCCCTGTCATAATGCGACCAGAATACTCTTCACTGCATACACTCCCTTAAATAAAGCTTTATGTATTTCGTTCATAGAATTTTGGCGATGATATGGATATCGGCGGTTTTCACTGGCGGCGAATGAAAGTATCACGAGAACAATCTACCTTCTCTCTTGCATGTGTTGGTGGAAGTATCGGTTGAATACTGGAAAAAAAAGCGAACGTCTATTCTTTTTTTGGTCAAAGCTTCTCATTAATGAAAGGCCGGTCAGCACAACTGACTATGACCAATCGGAGTATTGACACTCTCAAGCGGGTGATGAAGAGGCAGCTTTTCTTATGAGCACTTGGTTGTTTGGAAGGAAAGAAGGTGTATCAGCACGCTGTTGCAAACAGACGACGAATACTTGCTCGGACATGACCTCCCGTCGGAGTGACAGATGACTTCCATACGTCTGAGGCATCCAAAGGGTGTTTCGACCCTTCAGCTTCCCCAAGACGATGCTACCTTCACGGTTTGGGATTTCCAGCAACAGATTCACTCGATCTGTGAGATCTTGCCCTCCCGACAAACAGGTAAATCAGTCCAGTGAATATCGTGATACCACTGATCACTCTTCACTGCAGTCAAAACGAATTATCCACCAAGATCTCTGACATTGATTCCTGAACTTCCCTTTTCAAGCCTTGGAATTATAGCCGGAGATCAAATTATCGTGAGCGAGATTCCGGGATCAGATCTGACTGCAGGAGTTGCGCAGGGTATAACGACTCGACCACCCCAACTCCCTGATTCAGTGGAGGTGACGCACACCGGTTCCATCCCATTGTCAAGCGCTGTTAATAGACCTGATTTCGTGGAAGCGGGAGATGGAAGTGTGTTGGTTCATAGAGTACGTTTTCTATGGCATTCTGGGTCTCTACTTATTAGGCCATCGCAGGTAGTTCCCGATGACAATTCTTGTCTGTTCTCTGCGACAGCACTGGTTTTTGAACAAAACATTGCAAACGCCCAGGGAATGCGAAAGAGTGAGCATCAATGACGAGATCCTGAGGGTATCCTGTTAAATTGGACTCAAGTCGTGGCTAATGGCATTCGTAATGATTCCGAGACGTACAATGAAGCTATCTTAGGGTGAGATATCGGTGCATTGCTTTAGAAATCTGAATTTATCAATCGGAAAAGCATGCTTCCTGAACAGTATATCCAGACCATCCTGAAACCAACGACATGGGGAGGAGCCATAGAACTTGGTATATTAGCCAAGCATTATGGCGTAGAGATCGCCAGTATCGACGTTGAAACAGGCCGCATCGACCGTTTTTCACCCTCGGAGAACAAAAGTATCAGAATGCGCTGCACATTGATTTACTCTGGTATACACTATGATGCAGCATCGCTGGCGCCGACGGTAGACGCTCCACCCGAATGGCATCAGACATTGTTTTCAATTGTAAGATATATCACGCATGCACCATATTTATGTTTATCTAATTGCTTAGGGACTTGGTGAAGACGACCCAATAATCACAGCATTGAGGAGGTTGGCAGACACCCTTCGGTCGAAGAAAGCATATACCAATACGACTACTTTCAAACTCAAGTGCGAGGTCAGTAACCATATCCTATTTGGAACAAATGCATCTTATCATTTTTCAGCAATGCAGGAAGGGCTTGAAGGGGGAGAAAGAAGCTCGTGTTCACGCAGAACAGACAGGACATGTTCGTTTTGGCGAATATTGATATGTATCAGTTTAGGGGCGGAGTAGTAGTTATTTGAAATACCAATTGAACAATAGATTGAGTAACGATCGATCACCAGGCAAGATCACCTGGCAAGATACTGTAGTGTGCAAAAATAGAAAAATAATGGGGGCACCGCGGATCGAACGCGGGACCTTTAGAAACCGACAACTTCAGTCTACTGCTCTCCCAACTGAGCTATGCCCCCACATACTTTCTCTATGTCTTAGGACTTTGACCGTAGCTAATTGATTTTATGGACAGTCTGAGAGCACTATTCTATTCTTGAAGTGCTTGAGTACAGTTTGAGTGTCTGCCTAGCTCATGTTCACACAGACTAAGCCCCTGATATTGTCGAGTTCCTTGGCTGATTGTGCGCACCAGGGCAACTTGATATCCTCCCGTCGCTCGAACGAGCAGCGTCGTTGAGACTACAGCCAGCCTCATGGCAGGCCCTTACAATTGCAGGCGTTCCACTAAAATGCTCGCTGTTGTGATCGTCTTATCACTCATATTGTTCTATCACTTTCGTGATGACACTGCAGAGACGCCTAAATTCATACCAGCGTTCACCCACACTGTAACGAAGATAATGACGCACACCATTACAGTTACTGACATGCCTATGCCTTCAATTTGTCCACCCGTAAAACCCAAGCTTGAGAAACACTCTTATCGCTCGGATGGATTACTGGAAGTCAACTACGATGGACCCCACCCAATCTTCGAGTTGATGGGTGAGGCAGAGAACCTATGGACAGAGAAGTTGCAGCGGGCAAGCAAGTCACTCGTTGACGCCGTTGGTGAATATCGACGGCGATATAAACGAGATCCTCCAAAAGGATTTGACTTATGGTATACGTTTCCTCCATTCCGTCCCGATTTCCGATTCTGAAAGAGGCGTCTGCAGGTGGGAGTACGCAATGGAGCATGATGTTCAGTTGCCGGACGAGTACGACCAGATTTTCCATGACCTAGAGCCTTTTTGGGGAATGGAGCCGTCAGATCTCTTTCTAATTCAGGCAGAACTTGAGACAAAGCTCGACTCGTATACCATTGGTAAAGCTCTTAAGGACACGCCCGTTGGTATCCTGACATACGCATTCCGTGACGGGCGCTATGACCAACTTATCGCGGGCTCTCATAAGATTCTTGAACTTTTGAATAAGATTGAACATCTCTTACCCGAGTTCCGTTTCACGGTCAATCCTCATGACGGGCCAAATCGCTTGTCTGATTGGGGACTCAAGCAAACACTAACGGAGGCTGCAACAACGAAGAAACGTAGGTCATCCATTTCTGATCGTGTGCTCTGTTTCTGACGTGATATTTCACAGATATTGGCCGACAAACCCTGCCAAAAGTCACTGCTCATGGTTGGATTTCAGCGTGTCCACCCACAAGCCTTGCCCGCCGTATACCCATCAATCTTGATCAACCCCCGGCTCCTCCTACCAGAAAGACTTTTATTTACAATCACAGGATGACGATGGATCCTTGTGTTCACTCACGACTGTTCTATCATCACGGGCAGTTCCTCTCACACAACCAGGGCCCTGATCCCCAACACATAATGGTTCCTGAATTTTCTTACTGCACAACAATGCTTCATCATAATATCCGCATACCAGTACCATATGGTTGGGTCCCGGATGTGCTACCAAGGGACGATGACCCTGAGTTTGACGAGAAATTAGACGAAAGACTTTTATGGCGTGGAAGTAATACCGGGATATACCATGGATCCACAACCCGTTGGCGAACCTCACATCGCAATTTCATGGTTCAATATGCCAATGATGTTGCCGGAACAGTGGACGTTTTGATGCCTCCTGTCAGACAAGATGAGAAGATAGGTGCTCCGAGAAAGTTGAAGAAAAAATCTGTAAACCCTGTATTTTTTGACGTCGCTTTCACGAAGAAACCTATTACCTGCTCTGAAGATATTTGTCCTCAACTGGAGGAATTGTATCCTTGGCAACCATATATGAGTCAAGCTAAAGCAGGAGACTATCGTTATGTTCTCGACGTAATATAGCTCTATATCGCCTACGTTTTGATGTTCCAATTATTTTTTCTCTTCAGGTCGATGGAAATGGCTGGTCTGGTCGATTTAAACGACTTATTACTTCGAATTCATTGATTTTCAAATCGACCATATACCCGGAATGGTATGTTTACATCTAGATGCTAGTGATAAAGGCGCGCTAAAAGCACGGACAGGTACATGGATAGAGTTCAGCCTTGGCTCCATTATGTTCCAGTGCAGGTGGATCTATCGGATTTGTATGATTCTTTCGTATTCTTCCGTGGTGATGGTAATGGAGAGGGGTCACATGAAGACCTTGGGAAGAAAATTGCTCTTGCAGGACGAGAATGGAGCTTAAATTTCTGGAGGAAGGAAGACCTCACTGCATATTTCTTCAGGTAGGAGTATTTTAGCCTTGACTTTTGATCATTGAGGAAAAATTCCCCCAGGTTGATCCTAGAGTATGCCCGGCTCATGAGCGAAGATAGGACCGCGATGTCATATACGGAGTGAATTGTGTTGGAATATCAAGCCGATGTTATGATCCGGCTGAAGGTTCAAGAACCTTCTAGATTTCTATTTATTTATTTAGTATATAAGGCTAATACTTTTTCTTTTTTTTTTTAAATCATCAATTATAAAGCCAACTACAAATGAGCAGGAGGCAATGGGGAACACGGTGGCAGACCCTGTGGCATGTGTTGTAAGCATGCCTTCTAAGAACCAACTATGTAGTTAGTAGCCTAGGTAGCGAAGAGCAAGAAAACTACACTAAATGACAGACTCTTTACCTCCAAATATTTGCTTTCCAAAAATGTTTATTCATCTAAAGACCTCCCCACCCCTTCCATTTGCGATATCCACTGCCCCACCCTAGCCTTTAGCCCCTGTCATAGAACTTGATCATCATGGAACAATCCCATTGGGATTAGATGATGGACACCAAGATGAGTGCTCTGGTCAAACCCCTTTTCAAGGGTACCAGTGACTCCCCCAGGGTTATCCTACCCTGAGAGAGAGCTCAAAGTGGTTCATCTTTGTACCTACCATGCCCTAATATACTTCCCAAAGGTGATACCCAGATTTTGTAGAGGAACATGTGTATTTGTGGTGAGCTATAGGGAGCTCTTCCATATGGGTGTCATTCAGTGATAGAGTGTTCATAGGATTCTTTTTGAGGGTGGATTCCCTCCAGCCATTACTTCAACCTCCAGATGGTGCCCTCTTCCAGCCTCAGTAAAAAGTGGGTGCAAAGGAAACATGCTGTGGTCATGTTCCTAGTGCATAAATGAATGCACAAATGTGCCACCCTCAAGGGCAATGAGAAACAAAGATGGATGGGTGACTTTATGACAATATTAGTGAGAGGTGTTAGGTAGAGTATGACCCCTAGGGTTATTTCGCCCCAGGGGATGGTGGTGGTAAAAGAAATGAACTTGTATAAGGCTAATACTCATTGTATATACTCACTGGTTTGCAAAGGAATAAATTCTATTCCAAGACAAACCAGTGTGTGACTTCATTTTCACAACAAATTGATTTATAGAATTTCATTGATGAGACTTTATTTTCTATTCCACTTGTTGACGACAGCATCAAACAAGGTCAAGTTAAGCTTCCCAGTGCGCACACAGGTATCAGCCACTGTTGACCACTGCTTGTCACAGTCAGGAGGTCTTCCTAACGGTTCCAGCTGCATCAACATTCCGATCCTTTGAAATAAGAAATACCGGTTTTGCTACCCTTCATTTGTGCAACTGGCGCACCTCAAAAAGGTTGTTCTGGGAATGCAGGTCTTGGCTCGATTTTTGGACAACTGGGAGATCAGTCAAAATTGTAGAAGGAAGCAGCAGATAAAAATAAAACACGACTTCAAGTGTCGTACCTTTCAACAACTAGGCAGCAACGCAGATCCACAAAGAAAATAGCCGGATGCCCTAGGCACATTTGGGAACCGTGGTAAGAGGTGGAGAGATGTTGAGGATCGTCACAGATACATAACTGACACCTATACTAAACCATTGATTGAAATTGGGACCAGAAGCTTTGCTGCTCAAAACGACAAATCTACATTTAGCAGTATTTTATTTATTTGTAAGGCCTGCATCACGGAGAATTGTCCATCCCTGATTCTGCCACCTCCTGCCACCTTGCCTGACTTCCTGCCAGCATGTTGGTGGGCAGCACATGACTATATTGCAAACTGCTCTAGCGGCCCGCACATTGAGCCTGGGAAGAAGCGAAGTTTAAGGTAGTAACAATAATAATTCAAATCTTATGTTGATCAGAGCTCAGGGAAGGATTGGACAAATTGGTTTCGGAGTCGCTATCGCTGTGAGGGTGTTCCCTCCAGAAACAAGTGTTTAACACTTCAGCAGACCTCGTGGATACATCATATGGACGTTAAGTAGCTTAGCAAATTTCATCAGCAGAGACACCAGTGAAGTCTCACGAAGGTAGGCTTCGCAAATTCTTTCTACCCATCCAGTCCCACACGAAATAAAAGAGTAAAGATGCAACGTTGGCAGGGTTCCAGCGGCTGAGGCCATTCAAAGTCAAAAGATTATGATGAAGCGTTCAGCAATAACTTTTCTCGCGTTGCTCAGGTCGCTAGTTGCGCTCGGGTATGCTGCTGATACCGTGAGTTATCGGGTGGCAGAAGCAAGCATTAAACTACCACCTCAGGTTGTTGTGCGTTGCTTGCACGTCTTCGTTGATCCTGCCACTGAGGCATTTTCACTGTGTATTCATTTCCTTCCACAGTTCATTGAACCAAGGTCTTTTGCAGTCCTCCCCAACAATTTTTCGTTCCGCACAAATTCCTTGACCCAGTACTTCAATCCGACGAATGCTACCCCACCCGTTTTCCAAGTCTTCGATCAAGCATTCCTTGAAATCCTCGGCCCAGACGCGTCTATAGTCGAAATTGCGTCTAATGCGGCTTTTGCATTTGCTCATGAAGCACCGGTATATGTAGCAGCGACAGATGAAGTGTTCTTTGCAAGCAACGATGGAGGTCCGCTAGGGAACAGTGATCTGGACCATAATAATATGGTCTCTAAACTCAGTTTGACGGACACGGAGAGGGCCTTACAGAGGAGTGGAGGTAAGGCTGTCAATATGTCTATTACACATGTATGCTTTCTGGCCCTCTTGTTTCATCTCGAGATGAGCTTCTAAATAGGTTCAATTGGATGACAGTGTTCAAATGACAAATGGTGGAACGGGGCCATTCAGAGGTGACATAATTCTTGTCAACTCCGGTCGTGGACCTCTTCCCCCTAATGTTGTTCTTGTCAACCCTCACCCACCCCATAATGTCACTGTTTTGCTCAACAATTTCTATGGGCGTCAATTCAACTCACTCAACGACGTCAAAATTCTCCCTGAGACAGATATCTTGTTCTTTACTGACGTTCAGTAAGTCTGTTTCTCATGTTTGCACTCAGACGCATGCTAATAGTTTTTTTATCAGATACGGCTTCATCAATCACTTCCGCAATGCGCCGCTCCTGGAAAATCATGTTTACCGGTTTGACCCTGATACTCGCACAGTTCGTGTTGTAGCAGGAGATTTTGACAAGCCAAATGGACTAGCATTCACTGCCGACGGTCGAACAGCATATGTGTAGGCTTTGACCCTCACTTTTCTTGATCTGTGTTAACACGAACGATCCTTTTCTTCATTGCAGGACCGACACTGGTGCTACCACAAACACCAGTGCTACTGAGCCTGCTACTATGTCAGTGTTGTCACTAAAGGAAGAAAAAGGGTGGCTGTTCATCTTACGCTCGTAGCTATGCGTTTGATGTCGATCCAGTCACACACGCATTCAAGAATCGCCGGATTCTAGCGTATGTCGATGCGGGAATTCCAGATGGGATTCAAGTCGATACCCAGGGAAATGTTTATGGTGCCTGTGCTGACGGTGTTCATGTACATCCTTTTAATCGAGGCCTAAAATCAAATCAAACTGACGCTATCGTATACAGGTCTTTGCGCCAGATGGAACATTGCTCGGCAAATTTTTCACGAATATGTTGGGTGCAAATATGATCTTTGCACCTCCTAATCGACTTGTCATTTTGTCGGAGACGAAGATATTTTTGGCAAAAATTGCAGCAAAGGGTGTGGTATGATTGCTAATAAGTAAGTCTGAATATCATGTACCAGCCTTCCGTATATGTGCGCGGTACATCATCTGAAGAATGAGCGAAGTCTGACGAACACCGAGACGACTTGAACTCATGGATCAAGGATAACATTCGAGGGTAAGATCATCCTTTTCAAAGTGCCGTATTTGGAACAGACATGTTCCACTCACGGCCCAAGTTATTGATAGAGGCCGCAAATGCAATGTGGGACAGTGAGTCTCAGAGATGCTGGTAAAAGCAGCTAAGAGAACCTGCTGCGTTGATTAACACGTCCTTTCATGTGTTTTCGGAGGGCCGTCTCGATGTCAACCTCATTTAAACCAGGGAAGTAGTAAACTATCTGTAGTACAGAGACTCGATTCGAACACTGAGAGTGAGGTATACTGTTGGAAATTGCGACCGGGCATGGAGGGACCAACTGGTGAGGTACTCACCCAGTCGGATACATGTTTGAACAGTCAGACTGGTGAGGTACTCAACTAGGGACCTGCGGAACATGTATATATGGACAGGATTATGATGAAGAACCCTCAGCCGTCTACTCGCTAGTACGATGTCTGAGGTGAGAGGCAATTCTATGAGGACAACTGAATTTATATTGACAACATGTAGTTATATCTGATAGGTAAAAGAATATATTGAGCCATCTACTCGCTAGTACGACGTCTGATATATACATTTCTTCCGCTCTATCACATGAAGTAGAATATTGCTTGAATTTTTTGACGGTCATCCCTGCGAGCAAAAACAGCGTAATGAGTCCATTATTTGTCCATTGTTTCCATCAGGTCTTTCAACTTTGAATGATCACAGCTATTTGCAGTTGTTAGTGTCCACTATCAGGGTCGTGGGAACATGGTCGTGCATTAAGGAATTCGGTCTGGGTGCTCGACAGTCTGCCATTAAGGGTACGAATAAGATGATTCTCTATTCACTCATGATCTGACATACTGTTGTCTACATATCTCAGATGGCAGGTGTCTTAGGGCCATTCGTGAACATCCTAAAATATATTACAATTACCAAAGTACATCCCGCGTTTCCGTATCTCATAGGACCTACGGTTCATGCTGCTCGGTGAACTTGAGTCACTTTTCTTCGATACACAGGTGAAGTTAACGATTATTTTGGATAGAATTTCAATATCATACCAGACTAATGCCCAAAGATCACCCCCATTGTCATGGGGGACATATATCGTTGGGTATCTGATAATGGTTTGTCTGTGCCTCACAATATACTTGGTGGCAATTGAAGACTTGCTGATACTATATAACACTAGTGCTGGGGTGGCAACTTGCTTACCAATCTCATGCTCGGTCTTCCGCCACCAATGTTATACTCTTTTGGGCCGTGGATCAACTATCTCACTGTCCACTTTGTATTCACGACTCTATTCTCCTTCTTCCCTTCTGTATGTCATAGATCTTCGCTCGTAATTTTCATTGCCCTTACTCACAGAAAACAACTTGCAGCTTCTTCATCCACCGACATTTGATACCGCTCTCTTTCCATTAGATGCCATTGTCCGCACCACAGCCATAGTTGGAAGTGTATCCCTCCTCTCTCCTTCTTCGGCCTCTGCGAATCAGTTAAACCCTCTATATGTCAATTCTCCTTTGACACATATGATTATTGGTGCTTTAGCGTCTGCCGGTGGTGGTATGACCGCAGGCACACTCGGTACATGGAAGAGCCAGTGGGGTTTCAGCACGCCTCCTGTGCTCAGAGCTGGTGTGGGTTTATGGGGTAGTTTGGATGTTTGGGGTGGTTCACTCGTCGGTACGATCTACCTTCTAACACCACTTCTGTTTTTATTATTCAATCTGACCACACAGCTATTGTATATGGTGTAGCAACAAACCACCCAGCATTCCAGAACCTCATCCCCATGCTCCTCAGGATTCCACTCTTGTCTCAGATCATCCAACTTGTATACCTATTCGCAGATCCCAATGTCCAAGGTCTTATACCCCTTGAGCCTGCCGAAGCTTGTGCACTAGGAGGCTTTATTCTAACCCTATTATTTGGGTTACGAGTGTACAATGTTCATTGGTCTGGTGCTGCTACTAAAGTAAAGGGGATGTAGAAGAAAGTAGAAGAAAGGCTTCTAAGCCAAAGCTCAATGAATTATAAAGGCTATTTTGCCATCCATTTGCATGGCTATTTTGAAAATTCAGATTACTTGTTTTGATCATCAGAGTTCTATACTGGTAGGCACAAGATACTCATACAAAGTTAAAACTCAGAATTTGTAGACAAATGTCTGTTTGACGGTGTCCGGCATATTACCATTTTAGGAAGTGCTTCTGAGTGGCTCCCTCATAGATGGTAAACGTGCAATCACGTCTGTGTTGGTGTTGAACGTTGATGAAGTTATCAACGAGATGAATAAAATGGTATGTGATAGTAAATACCCAATTGACCATCTGCAATTGTGACATAAACCCCGAGTCTGACATTCTCAATGCCCTTTTTTCTTTTCTCATCGCATTCATTAAACAATGAGAAAGTACGTGGGATCACAATCAAAGAGTTCATAATCGAGAAGGTGAACATCCAATTCCACTCAATTCGCCACATAGATCGTTGTCAAAAGCTCAGGCTAAACTAGTAAAGCAACAACAACAATCCATTGATGCCCAAGAAGAAACGCTGACGCGCTAAAGTCGTTCAGAAGATGTCCACTCCTCCCATTTCCGAAACTCCTCAACCCCTCTGAAGCTGACCAAACATCAGATTATCAATGCAGAATCAACTCTCATGAATAGGCCCCGTCTCAGGCTCCAGCAGCCTCAACCGCTCATCAAGAGTATTGTCCACCGTACGTGATAAGTTGAGACGCATCGACAAGATGTTCAATTCCGACTTGTCAACTCTTGATAGCTCTCAGATGCAGATTTCTTGGCAGTACCAGCTCCCTGAAGACGAGTATGAAGACTTTGGATTCCATGATCTGAAAGAATTTCTGGACGGTTGTGCCTTTCATAAACTGTGTATAAACGCCAGAATCAGATGTCTTGCCTGCTAGTTGAGCGAGCTCTTTGCGTGCGATGCTAACGAGATCTTGTATATGCTCTTCACGTCCACGCAAAAGAGGACAGGGTATGTTCCCATCCGTCTTTTTTCTATCACTCCTCGACTTGCTCCTCCTGTAGATGTTTCCCGAGATCAGACGAGACCTTTTTGGAGTCAATGAGAACAGCAAGTTCTATACCCGACTACTCTCCCTTCGGACATCTGACTCGATTTTAATCCATTGATACTTTCCTTGCATTCAGGGTGCATGTATATGAATGAATGCTCGAATTTTCAAAACATATTACTCCAAGGACGACATAACGACAAGAACAGCTAAATAATGAAAACGTGATATGGGGAATCAAAGTACTTCTCTTCTGTCCTAACGACGTTCGATGTGTTTATTTATCCGGGACTGGATATCCATCACCGCAGTGACAAATATCCCAGAAGACTCTAACAGCAGCGCTGTAGCACAACTGCAATTGGTAAGCAAAGTGTCCATTTCTTTTGCGGAATTCAGCAAATTATTGACAACTGGGACCAGTCCAGCCACTGTTTGGGAACCTAATACAGCCTGAAGTGACACCAGAACTGGTGGTAACAAGTCTGCCAGTAACGTAGCTATAGGTCCTGGATCAGCCAATTTCAGCTCCAGATTGATAGCAGCTTCCACCACGGTCGTGAAAGCCTCGGCCAGCCTTGGGTCAGAGAAAATGACAGAGAAAAAGTCATCGTCTTCTTGGGTCATTTTCCTTGTTCTGGCATGTAACCAACCCAAAATACCATTGAGTGTACCAGATAAACCTGCATCGAGTCCATCGATAGTCATGTTTGCAGAAACACCTGAGAGTCCAAGTCGGTGTAGTAGTCCATTGAGGACGATGACAACAGGAGTTCCTTTGGGCTGAGGAAATGTGTCCATCGTTGATGCATGCACGTCGGATGCCGAAGGAGATCCGAGTTCCAGCGCTGACATAGAAAAAGGAAATCTGACTTCTTGACTCCGCGGAAAATCTTCACAAGAGGCCTTGATTGCTATTGCAGTTTTCATCACCAAGGACAGTTTATCAACGAAATCGTTGCAATCACCACATCTTGAAAAGGTCATTTGATCGTTAGACGACGCAAGGACAAGATAGTCAAGACTGCTGGAGAGCTCAGAAACGTTTGTTGATGTCACTAATCCCAGGACAGACAGAAAGACAGGAGTCAATGTTGCCAGTTTTTCAGAGTCTTCAGCGTCTAAAAAGAGGAGAGAACTCAAGCGCTCCAATTGGAGCACAAATTTGATCAACTTTTCCACCTGTTCAAGGAGGGAATTGATTCCTGGACTACCGATTGACTCTCGGCGTTCCCCATCAGAACCCATAGAATGGACACCCAATGGTCTGCTGACGTCGTGGCCTGGGCCGCTTACCTTGATAGTATTTTCAACACTACCCAGGCCTAAAGTATCAAACAGCTGGGACAAAGAGATCGTGATTGGGATGTGGGATACATTGGGATCAGAGGGCATGTGCCCGTCGGCGGGGAATTGATACCAGTAAAGGATGTCAGCGGTCAGATTTACGAGGGCAGCCACATCTACCTTGACCAAATCAAGCACAAGGTCCTCGCCTAAAGCACAGTCCGATTGTTTGGCATTAGCCTGTTGAGCGAGGTTGAAGAGTTCCGCAGTACGGCTGAGAAGTGAGTTGACAGAACGAGATAGAATGGCCTTTGTGCCGACTTTGACGATTTCGTCGGTAGAGACGAGAATGACCGACGTATCCGCAAGAGTGGAGTTTTTACGTAGATCACCGGCGTGGACGTGAAGGTTGCCCAAGGCTCTCATGATGCGAGTCAGGTCAATGATAATGTGAAAATCCAGTGTTACGCCATCAGAGTCCCGCGCTTGAGAACGTCTCCTTTGAACAGAAAGGGCCCTAGGCACTCTGATACAAGCATCTCTTCCAGTAGAAGGAGACCATCCGTTGTTACACGCGTTGATAACACACCGACCCTCAATGAAAGAGGTTTCTTTGACATTGGGAATATGATAACAACTGTTCCCAGCCCTGTCATCACATTTGGAAGAAAGAAAGCATTCAGTATCTCAAACGAAGTTAATTGTTTTCTGGAAGGATGGTGCTGATACTCACAGGAATCTGCACTGACCTCCACGGGTGCAGCTGTCTCGCCTTGCTCGTGCTCAGTCGTTGCTTGAGCAAGACTATGCGATGTGGACGATGTCACCTACAATAGCAATAAGGGCAGCTCTATAAGGGTAATATAAGAAGCATAGCATACAATAGAAGACTTGACATCATAATGTCTGCTGCACAGGGAGTGAGTGCAAGTGCAGGGATCCGCAGCATATGTTGGTGTTATGTTATCTCGACTGCATTCTTTCCGGTTGGGCGATGTCTTGATCTAAAGACAAGTCAATGAGCTGTCTGACAGTGATATCAGCGTCATTACCAAAACTTCCAAAAAATCCTTCAAAGTGTCTCTCCCAGCGAGATTTGTCAAAACAGCCATATCATTGTTGGTATTCAGGAAATTTTCGAGGTCCTGGAAGTTCTGAGCCGCATATACTTACACAGAAGATACGCTTCTGCCCACCTTGATACAGAGACAGAAATGCGACTTCGTCAATACACTTTCTAGGGTATCAAGGCCTATGATTGGTCCTAGTTCTGCGACAAGTCCGATATCAACAGAGGCACATATATCAACCAAAACGCAAGATAGTGGACGGCTATGAGCAGAGACTGCCTGTTGGTCAAAGCCAGGCTTAAACGGACCGTTCGCTTGGCGGAGAATTGGTTGAGGAGGTATCGTAATTACAGGGGTCGCAAGGAAGACAAGGAGTGCATAAAAGGACGAAAGTGGCCAAAGAAAGCCCATGGTGGGATAAAGGGACAAGAAAGAAAGACACTCCCCGCAATTTATATTCATCCGTATTTTGGGCAGACGTTTTCCGTATTGGGTGGTCCTATGTTTGACTTGATGCAAGAACACATGATAATGCAAGGCAAGTACATGACTGGCTGGATTGTATCATGCAACCCTGGGTCAAAAAGAGCCCATTTTTCTAGTATATTGAGGCTGAGGGATAACAACAGCGATGTTGTAAGTCACCAATAATGTCCAGCTGTAGCTTTGTACAGCCCATTCATCGAAACCATTGCCCAGGCATAAGAATGTTGAGAAAATTCCAAATACATTTAAATAACTATTAAACGCTCTACGGAAACAAGAACACCTCAGAAGGGGTCTGATAATACACATTTCGCAAAGCTTTATGGGCGCTATAGCCAAGTGGTTACGGCGACAGATTAGAAATCTGTTCCTCTTTGAGGGCGCAGGTTCGAGTCCTGCTGGCGTCGTTCATCTTTTATTTGCAAGTATCTCGATCGTTCAACATAATGATCTCGAACATTGATCATGACTTGAACCAAGACTGATATAAGAGTTGTAATTATCAACAGACACTATTAGACAACCTGAATTCCATGTAGCCTATGAGTAAATTATCTGCCTAGTGAATGGTGTATTGCCCATAATTCTTTTCGGGATCGAAAACCTGGAAACAGTGTTTTGAACGTGACAACGAATCGAAAGATATTGATGAACATACCTCCCAGCGTGATGCAGGAAATATATGCTTATTACGCTGATACCAGCCTCTTTCCACCACTTTACCAGCATGCGACTCATCTTTCTCCTTTGTGGCATCAGCAAGAAGACGCACATCATCGTGTACATCAAAGTTAAACAGAGGTCCTGACTTTCCCCTGGCCTTGTTCACTATGAAGTCGTAAAAGGTATAATGCTGGAGAAAAACTTGGTCAGCGTCGCTTTCAACAAGGGATGAGGGCGTACGTGTGGTATGATGAGATCTTCCTGCAGCGGATGTTACGACGGTCGTATTCACTAACGGGTACAAATACACACCTTGATGTACATCAAGTTATCGACACTGATGCCTCGCAATTCTGGAAATTGTTGTCGGCATTTTTCGAGGAAATTTGCAATGTCGTCCCCTTTCTTGCACTGAAAGAACGGTCGTGGTATCAGGAAGAGCAAGTCAATACAGGTAACTTACGACAACACTCTTTCTATGTCCACTGCCATCCCAATAGGAATAGGTAATTTCAATGTCTTCTTTCTTCATGGTGTCCTGCCTCGTAAGCCATTCGAGCCTAAGCCGCTCCCGTTCACGGCGTTCCGCTTCTTCACGTTCCCGATCTGGCAGAAAAGAAGTATCCACGTCGGGATTTTTGTGAGAGCGGCTGCGCTTGGTTGGGGGGGTATCGTCTCTTTCTTTGGAGGATTCTTCTCGAGAGTGTTCGTCAACGTCCACGTCTTCGTCGTCGTCCAAGGCAAAAGACAATGTTGCCTTTGTCTTCTTTTTACGCTTCTTATTTTTTCTCGTGCTATCCCTAAACATATCCTCCATACACTATTAGCGACATACACTGGCACGTAAAGAGGAGAGGAATGAAGGGAAGATGGTGACATACTTGAGCTCACTGCTGCGAGCAGCCTCTCTAGTTTTCTGCTCCTCAAGTTCCTTGCGCCTTTGCTGAAAGTCCTCTAGCTTGACAAGTCCAACAGTGCTGTTCTTGAGCGACTCTTCCATGGAGTCATTCTGCCCGACAAACCGGTTTGCAGAGGGACGGGCCTTCTCTGTTTCGTTGATGAGGATTTGTTTCTGGCGTTGATACTCTTCTCTGGCCTGAAGACGCTGCTTGACGAGTGCATCCTCTCTGCGACCCTCCATTTTGTTGGAAGCCAGGAGTGTGACTAGGGTCACGTTGAGGGTGACGGGGACGTTGGAATGCACATCCTTGGAGTGCAGCTCAGAGACCAGTGTTTCGCACGAGTACGCCCTGCTCCTCCACAGAACGTCCTCATTTTATTTTATTTTTTCTGTCCAGCTTTCCCTCACCCAGTTCTATGGCGTCGGCCTCAAAACAGCCCACCGCCTCTGTGCCCGTCTTCAGATCCACGACCGTGCCAGGATTAGGGACCTGACGCCCTTCCAAGTCACCGCACTCGCCTCCTTCCTTTCCTCACCTGAAACTGCACCGCAGCTCCCAAAGTATCCCCTTGCCCATCCAAATTATGTTGCACCTCCTCCGTCTACGCCTATCCAGGACATTCAGGCCGATTTTTCCAGGAAGTGGGAAGAAATGGAGAAACAGAGAAAGGCTTCGCCTCTGCCTCGCAACCCGCAAAAGAAGCCCTATGTTGAACCACTGAAGAACCTCAAGATCGAGTCCGAGCTGAGGAGAGAGATTCGGGAGAACATTGCCCACCAGAGGATGATCGGAAATTATGTTGGCAAACGACACGCCATGCATCTCCCAGTCAGAGGCCAAAACACCCGGAACAACTCCAAGACCGCCAAGAAACTCAATCAGCTGGACCGTTATTGATTTTCAGTCCCGTGTTGTAATCCTTCATTCTATTGCATAGAATATTTATGTATTTCGAATTACTCAACTAATTGACCGCGCGTGTGACAACATCCCAACCTCGCTTTGTCCATGGCGACCAAGAACTACAAAATCATCGGCGAGGAGCTCTGGAAAAACCGGACAGAGAAGATTGTACAGACTCTCTTGACCCTTGTTCTTCTTCTGTCTAAGTCACGTAGAACGCAGAACTGTTTGCCCTCACCTATGGGGCCCTTGTTGTCCAACTCATTCAGGACTACGAGGACTATAATGAAGTAAACAAAGAATTGGAAAAGATGGGCTACAATATCGGTACTCGCTTGATCGAGGACTTTCTTGCCAAGTCGAATCTAGGGAGGTGTGTTGATTTTAGAGAAACAGGCGAAGTTGTCGCCAAGGTAAATTCTCAGTCCTCATGAGCCGTGTTCAGAATTCATCAGGGACTCTGTACCTAGATTGGTTTCAAAGCATTCTTGAATATAACCCCAGCTATTTCCCATGGTGTCTCTTTGCAACCGACAACATCCAGGCCGGATTCTACCAGCAGCCAACCAGCAGGGTCCTGGTTCACTCTGGTATTAGATGAGAATCCGTTAGCAGATTTCGTAGAACTTCCGGACGAGGCTTTGGAGGGAGGTTTATGGTTCAGCAATGTCTTGTGCGGCGTCATTAGGGGCGCCCTAGAGATGGTACGCCCTTCTCTTTACTCACAAAACTAAATGAACTAATCGTGATTTCTAGATACAAATGCAAGTACAAGCAGAATTCATATCTGACGTCCTTCGCGGTGACGAAAGCACCGAAATTCGTGTACGACTAGTCAAATACTTAGAGGAAGAGGTTCCTGTCGGAGATGATTAATCTAAAAAAGAAATATAGGTCATATTTAAGCAATTATCGTATTAACACGGATCATTGTAAGCGGCTGCAGGGTCAGACTGAAAAAGCTGAAAGGATTGGCCACAAGAGGAGCTTTGTCGGATTCTTGTCTGATTACCGTAATAAATTTTAATCTCCACTTCCATTAATTGAAATGTCAAGACCAGAGCTTGTGGCTCCACCAGAAATTGTAGGAGCTCGATTAGCATCTCCTGAACACTTCTCATCCCTAGACCGTAGTATTATGGCGACTCGGAGGCCAAAAAGTACACCCAAAAGTACGTTTTTCAACAATGGTCTTTTCCAACATGGTCCTGATCTCAACGAAGCTCCCGAAACCAACAAATACAAGCAGAGATGACGTATAGAGCTCTTGAACTACTCAACCTACCACCAGAAAAGCCTGCATTCCTGCTCGATGTCGGGTGTGGCTCTGGATTGTCAGGTGAGATCTTGGATGAAGAGGGGTACAACTGGGTAGGCGTGGATATCGCTCCAAGCATGTTGGGTTCGTCTCCCTCCTAGTCTTCGTATTCCCGATGATCTGAGAAAATGCGAATCTTGAACATGCAGAAGTTGCATTAGAGAGGGAGGTTGAGGGTGACCTGTTTCTGCAAGACATCGGGCAAGGCTTAGGTTTCCGACCGGGAAGCTTCGACGGTGCTATTAGGTTGGTGGATCAGAAACACATACGAGTCATTGACTGAAGGAACGGTTGCATTCCAGTATCTCTGTCTTACAGTGGTTGCTCAATGCTGAAACATCCCACCCAACTTCTTCTCCTCCTTATCGGCTTCACCGTTTCTTCACTACTCTTCACTCTGCGCTCCGCAATCCTTCGCGAGCTGTATTCCAATTCTATCCTTCATCAGATGATCAGATTCAACTCATCACGTCCATTGCGCAGAAGGCCGGTTTCGGCGGGGGTATTGTCGTAGATTATCCAAATTCTAAAAAGGCAAAGAAGGTATTCTTGTGTCTGTTTGTTGGAGGTGGAGGGGGACAACAAGAAATACCAAAGGGGTTAGAAGGGGAAGAGGAGGAGGACGGTAAAGCGCTGTTTGAGAGGCGGAGAGAGAGAGAAAGATCAAGAATGAAGAATGGGAAGCGGAAGAACATTAAGAACAAGGATTGGATTCTGAAGAAGAAAGAGGTCAGTCCTCCCACCACGGCGGACATAGGCAGTTCTCAAAAAACATGCACATTAGCTCTACAGAAAACGAGGCAAGGAAGATGTTCCCCGAGACTCCAAGTACACAGGACGAAAGCGCAGGCCAGTTTTCTGAAGCCTCCGTGGCGACTAGTAATGTTCCATTGACCTTCAAGTCTAATCGGACAACGTATACCATACAAACTCAAAAAACTATCGATGAGTAAACAAGTCACGACATTGATCTAGGGCATCTTTTGCTTCATGGCGAATGAAGTGACCTTGTAGAGCGGCCATGCTTACTCTCCTACCAATTCTCAATTCCTCCGAAACCATATCATGGAGCTTAATACCCATTGTTTGTACTACATCATCCGATAGTCCGGTAACTTTCAGAGAGCCACCGTAAAAGCGATTAAAAAGCAGCTGCGCCTGTGTTGGACTTGCGTCGTCGATGAGGTAAGCTAAGTCCACTCTTCCAGGACGAATGAGTGCAGGATCGAGCTTCTCAAGATGATTGGTAGTCATGAAGATGATGCGCTCTTCACCAGATGCTACGCCATCGAGGGCATTCAGGAAACCTGAGAACGTGATGGAAGATTGATAACTGTCCTTCAGGATTAATCAGGGAATCTGCGTTGATGTCTCCGTGGCTTACCCGTCTTCGGACGTTTGTGCACGCTTATTGAATGCGGCGTCAATGTCTTCAATCAGCACAAAGCTTCGTTCCGGAGCATTGGACAGTAGATGAAAAAGTTTGTCATCAGTCAGTCCTCGTTCCGATAAATTGAGTAAGCAAATGTCATATGAGAGGGAGCCAGCTAATGCTTGAATGAAGGAGGTTTTCCCGGAGCCAGGCGGACCATGAAGTAGATAACCTCGTCGGTAGGGAATACCTGGGATTAGATACAGATGAATACAAATAAATGGTTCAACAAGATGGGCTTACTTGCCTCTGTCTGCATACCATTGGCGTCGATCAAGGAATGCCTTAATGTCGGCCTCTATCCGGTCTGAAACACCAGACTCGAGAACGACACTCTGAAGCGGCCGCTTCCGCCTTGGCTGCCCAAATGGCTTCCATTCAATACCCCATGCGGTATGAATCACAAGCTTCCCCTCATTACCACGCATAGCAAGATCTCTCGCTTCCGTAAGCAGGTGGGGAAAAAGAGAGCGATCGCGACTCAATGCCGTTAGTGTGACGGTCTCCCAAGGTACTCCAGACATGAGTTGCATTGACCTCGTTTCGCGCTCACGTTTCATCTGTCAGCCAGACGTAAACTGTGTAGATCGACATATGGTTCCCAAAAGATCTCACTTGCATCCAAGCACCGCGATATTTAAAATAGTGGGTACCGGGCCCTGCAACCAGGTTAAAAAGGGCAGAGGAACTGCCATTTTCCCGTTGCTCTACTATAGTTTCAACACTGAGTTGGTGACTTCGAACCCATGGCACGCGAACATTTTGTTGGGCGTGCTGATTCTGATGTGACATCCAAGCTAGAAACCATTCATAAGAGCGATCTTTGTTGTTTATCTCAAGAGAGACGAGCATGCGCCGCCGAAGAGCAGTTGCACTCAAGACGAATCCCTGGCGGAGCACAGAGAGGCCTACGCCTAGTCCCTAAATATCAGATCAGTTTCACTAGAAGTCCAGAATACAGTAGCATATTCACCATGAGGCCGAAGCCCGCTTGGAAGTATGGACTGCACTTGTTTGTATGAAGTTGTCAATAATCGAAAACAGAGTAAATAAGTGAACCCACTTCTCTCCAAATACACCGCTGAGAAAGGAACCTGGCCGAGAAGCATGTTCAACGGAACTATCCAGTGGTATTGATACTGTAGCATGAGGTATAGCAGACTCTTGAACTGAGTTCATGTATAGGCAAAGAAGGAAGACAAATTTGGAAAGCAACGCATCGCGTCATTTTTCTCACATTAATTGGCTTGCGGACCCCGCCTAGGATGGCTCTCAGAAGTCCCCTTGCTTCCAAGAAAAGAATTCAAAATGCAGGTGCACACTCATTGAGGCGGAAATGGAACACCAACGAGTTCATTCGAAGAGCTCGAATTTTTCGACTGACATAGGCTTAGCAGACAAAAAGTCGAGGAGAGCCTGGGGGAACCTAGGTCTGCCTTCAGATTACTTTACAGAGGTTTATTCATATTAGGGGCAATTTTCAAATCATGGCTATCCTAGATATGGATACTGGACAGAGTATTGTGATCCTGTTAAAATGTAGTTGTGGATCAGAATAGTGAGTCAAATCACAAAATCATATTAGGCAACATCAGTAGAAAGGCTGTTGACAGGCTGTTGACCGAAGAGAGGAACGATCTATCCAGCTCAGCAGTTTTCGCCGCCTACTACACTACACATAATTCCTCCACGTATTATCGTAGCAGTACTAAACAGACCGACTCACTGCCCATTACGTTTCTATTACTAGGTTATTTGTAGATACATTAATAGTGTCTGGACTGATGGTACTTTAAAACTCTTCTATATGTCTGGAAATGGGTAGGGAAGGCAGCCTTTCTTGAATGGCTCCAGGTTCGAGGTCTGTAATTTATTTCATATATCTGGCAACAAGTCAGATTTAGTAACTCTTAGGACGTTGATTCACGGTGGGAGAAATTTATCATTGCCAGACTGCAGAAAAAGAAAATAATATCTGACGTTGAGAATGATAAGATTTTAACTTCAAATCGTGGAACCGGCGGTGGGTATTCTGAAGCCCAAAGGGTGCTCGTCAATCAAAATGAATCAAGACAAAGCAGGTCTTGGAGACTGAGTAGCAGTTGAGAATACTCTCATGTATGCAGTCATGGTCTCAACCAACATAATATGTCGTTGTTCATCCCGCATCAAGCGATCATCTGTGAATCTCATGGCTTGCCATATAACGTGTGTCCACCCTCACATCACGATGTGTCTGAATTGTTCAGTAGGGATTAGTAAGCATCGTTCTAAACAGGAATAAACAGGTTGCTGCTAGCAATCTTGACGCACAGGTTTCTTCTATTCATTACCTTCTTAAAAACGATGGGCCGACTAGCTGAAATGCAGAGGAAGCTCTTGGAGGTCGGTGAATTAAAATTATTGATTTTCGTGAAATTTGGGAAAGCTGACAAGTGTCTTGTTTGGATTGGTGGCACGTCTGGTGTTATAGCAAATGATGGGACCAGAGGCGATGGGACTCGCAAATGCTAATATTCAGTGGTCGGATGACAAGGTTTGCAGGAACTTCCTATGTGGTACCTGTCCACATACACTTTTCACAAATACGGTAGGTCTCAATGGTATCCCTCTCTCGCCTCTGAAAATCGTCTGGGGGCGGAGGTCCAGACGTTAGAAGTCGACAGTTAACCGGTGGCTAGCCATTTTAGCGATCGAGAGGGATTACTTACACAAAAGCGCGCTAACACCTTTTCAAATGTCAATTTTAGAAAATGGATCTTGGTGCATGTCCAAAGTCCCATACGGAACGCCTCAAGACTGAATTCCTCGCAGCCAGAGAAGCCGATCCAAATAACAATATTTTTCATAAATTCCAACTTGAATATGAGCAAAATATTACTTCGTTTGTGACTGAATGTGATCGACGAATCAGTGCTGCGCATCGTCGATTGGAGAAAACGCCGGAGGAAAACGCCAAAACAACAAATTTAGTGCGAAAACGTTTTTGCACTTCATGACTGAAGACATGTGCTGATAACCATTGATTGCCTCGTGCTGCAGATGCGCGAGATTGCAGAAATTGAACTCGCTATTCAGGGAGGTACCGAGAAGATTGAAGCACTCGGTCAGTGGTTGTCGCGTTTTTATGTAAATGTTGCTAAATAGTTATACTCTGAAACAGGTGATCAAGGCAAAGTAGAGGAGTCAATGCGTGAAATGGCAGCCATTGAAGCGTTGAAGAGTGAAAAGGCAGACAAGGAGGTGAGCCTGAGTTTTTGTGGTTATCGAGACTGGAATTCTCAATGATAACTTTGTGACTATTCGTAGCGAGAATTACAACAACTCACGGACACCTCGGGAGCCTCGGGGCACCAGAAACTGCGTGTGTGTGACGTCTGCGGTGCATACCTTTCGGTATTGGATTCAGATCGTCGTCTCGCTGATCACTTTGGTGGAAAGGTATGCGGAATCAGTCTTTACACGAATTGATGATATTAAACATCGCAGATGCACCTTGGCTATCACGAACTCCGAAACATGTTGAAAACGTTCAGGGAAGAACGTGAAAAGAACAAACAGTCCAGAATGGTATCTGGATCAGGTCCTGGTGGTCCTGCTTTGGGGCCGTCTCGCGACCATCGTTCCTCCCGTGGTGATGACTACCGCGACCGTGACCGAAGCGATCGGGACCGAGGCCACGACCGACATTCTTCTTTGCGATATGAGTGAGCACCATCTATTCAACATGTCTGACTCGTTTCGGGACGCTGATCCGTCATATGAATGCTTTGTAGTGATAGGCGGAGGGACAGGGAGCGTTCAAGAAGTCCAGGCAGGCGGAGGTATTAATTTCTTGATATGGTTTCACGTCAATTTTAGCTGTACATAAAAATGTGAGGAAAGATTCTGTAATTGGCCCACTGGTGAGTTATGATGATTAAGTTTTCATACGAAACTGCTGTCAGCAGTTTGAAATGTAGTGGGAAAGATGATTGAACTGAATGGAAACAGGAATGATCGTATATGATCTATCTTGCGTGTTTTTAGATTACAGCTAAGGCAGGGATTGGGGCCCCTGAACGATCGCGGCAATTAAAAACATGTATGATGAGGAAAAGGATCGTAAGGAGTGATATGGGTAGGCCGAACGAGCGACGGCGACTAGTGTACGTGGACGGCAACGTGTGTAAGACTAACTGAATTACTATATGGGTCCGTTTGAGGATCGAGCTGAGTAGCTGTCACGTCTACGTGTGACATTAGAGTGACAGTTGGAAAAGGAAATATCGTCCAGCAGCGAAACGGAGCTTCGTCCTGAGCCGAGCCTTGTGGGCTGCCGTTGTCGCCTTTTCCCACTCTTACTCTTGGATTTCCCTATCTCAGTGCTTTTGAATACAGCGACAGATTTTCTCCGATCTTGTCGAGGCACAAGCCCTGCGCAGGCTCTGAGATCCTTATTTAAACTCTCTGCCAGGTTTCTGGTGGCTACCACGAACAAATGTCCACGCTAGGCGCTGCTTCGTTTGTCCAGGATCGTCAGGATGATGCCGTGAATGCCATGGACACCTCTCCAATTTCCCAGGTCGATGCTACCTTTCTTCCAGAATCCCTCTCTGTTCAACTCCTCCAGCCCTCGCTATACGTCGACAAGTCAGACCATACAGATGCTGCCGTTGCATCAATGCATATTTCTCTACCTGGCCTTGCCTCTTCCTCATTTATCGCTCCTCTCGAGACCCTTGATGTCGCTGCTCCTTCACTACACGCAGCATCATTTCCTCCCAATTTTGTACCTCAGTCTATCCCTTTTACATTGATCCATAACTCAGAGAATTCCATGCCTCTTGAACTTTCGCCATCTGACCATACCTTATCTCCTTCACCACCCCAATCACATATTGGCCTGTCAGTGGGACATAGTTCGAATTCGGCATTCGCAATGGGCATGTCTTCGTCTTTAGAATCTGCATTGGATCCCACAGGCATTTCGACTAATCACAATCGAATCAACACATCCGTTTCCCCTTCCACTAACCCTCAAGTATTCCCCCAAATTCCCACCATGATGCAACACACTCTTTCTACCGCTTACACAGAACCTATCCCAATGGTGCCACTCACGATACCAGGACCCCAACTTTCCCTTGTTCCCCTGCTCAAGCAGTGAGTCATGTGAATCTCCTTTGCTCTTACCCCATTGATGGGCCCGTGTTTCCTTTTCAAGAATTGCACAGACAGCTGAATCTGCAGGATACGCTATCTGCAACCATGACGATGAATCAGCTTCATCGAAGGTTGATGAGCTCAAGGTCAGCATTTCAAAGGTCGCTGAGATACTGGAAAAGTTGTCAGTGTCTAAATCGGAGCAATCACGCAAACGGTGTGCGGCTGAGCTGGATGCAGAACGCACCGTGAAATCTCTCAAAAGAGAGCCTCAGGAAGATATCCTTTTGTCTCTGCCCCAAATTGACTCTGCCGTCTCAATTCCGGCTGAACAATCACCAACGTACCCCACACCTCTATCAGCACATCCTCAGAGTAGCGTCACACGACCGATGGCACCACTACCGCATTCTAGTTCACATCCGCCATCTCGCACCTCCAGTCCTGCCAGGGGTGCTGTCCCACCTCGTGCCTCCTTCACTCCACCTCAGTCTAGTGCATTCACTCCACCTCAGTCTAGTGCATGTACAAATTTCCCAGCTTATATACCATCATCATCTGCTATTGAATTTCCACCAAAAGTTACCTCTTCAATCGCCTCTCCAGTTTTCGGTGTTGGTGCCTCATCTGCTTCCCCATGGACTGAATCAGTCGTTCCAGTGTCACGGCACCATCACTCTTTATCTACGGGCGCTATCACTTCACCCATACAGACAATGGGAATAGCACCTGTTAATACGACAATAGCTCGACATCCAGATACCTATACGCCCAAAGCCCCTGTCATGCCTCCCTCTATGATGGCGGCTTCGCCTTCAGCAATTAGCCCGCCTATTGGACGGATGTCACGCTCAGGTTCTGTCACTGGAATTGCTTACAGCGGTTCATTCTCTTTCAGCTATCCACCTAAAGAACCTTCTAGTTGGTTGACAACTTCACAGCAAACTCAAAATCTTCCTCCTACACCTTATGCTTCAAGATCTCAGTCCCAATCGAATTGGTATTTTGGTCCGTCAGAGCATTCTGGCCCGTCGGCTTCTCCATCAACAACCTCCGAGGTTTCGAGCACTATGGCAGGTACTGCGCCAACTACCTCTCGAAGCACTCCATCAGATCCCGAGGAAAACGACGACGACCATGATTCTGATGCTAGTGATTCACGCTCAAAATCAACCTTCAATAAAAAGGTGAAATTGATCACTATTTTGATCGATATCGGAATCTGACCCTGGATAATAGGTTTCAAATGATAATCACGGTTTAGGAGCGTCGTCCTCGATAGCGTCCGATGTTCCTGTTGAGTATCGATCTGAAGTAGACCGAGTCTTTTTCGGGTACCTCAACAAGATCTGTTCAAATCGTAAGTATCTAGGCATCGGTCAAACCTTATTGTATTGATTTTCTTGTTATGTAGTCGATGCCACTGATTCCAAAGGGGAGCCGATTCACCAGACACTCATGGCCAAGAAAATGCAACGCTTGGATGAATCTCCTGACTTTCGCCCGTTCAAATTCCGAATCCAAGCATTTACAATGGCTTTCCTAGAAGAGGTGAATCATTGCTGTTGCATAGTGGAAGTGGGCAAAAGCTGAACGTTTTGTTTTGAACAGCTGGCAAGCCAAGGATATCCTGAAGAAAAGATTCCCATGAAGAAGGTAAATGATATTTAATCAGCGGCTCGTAAACCATGCTCAGCGATATCCGTTAGATTCGCAACTATCTTTGGCATCAACCTTATATCCTACGATTCAATGAGGATGGGAAAAAGGCGAAATCGAAAGGCAATCACATCTGGAATATAGAAGCTAGGAAGGCCGGGGATGGAAAGTGGGAGTTTAGACCCTTCCAGCGAAAACTTGCGGGAAGTCCTCCGAGCGTGGCATATTGTGGTTTGCGCTGGTCTTGGACTCCGCGTATCTGGGACCCTCAAGCTTCATGGCAGAATGTGCCGGTTACCTATAGCTCTCCTAGCTTGCCAGTATGGCTCTCTTGGAAGGAGGATATATTATCTGGGATACCACCATCTGATGCTGAGAACTGTACTATAACTGTGAATGCGAAGGTAAACGTTTCTTCTTCCTTTCGCCAGGCGATGTTTCATATCCAGTTTTCTAGTTTGTGGCCGATGGGCAAGAAGGACACTTGTCGCATACGTTTACGATTACCATAGCTCCTGTTTCGTCTATTGACGCCACCTCTTTCTCTCGTTCTCGTCGACCCTCCTTGGTAAATGAACCTCCAAAACGGAGTACAAGCGATTCTGCTCTCTTTCAAGCTCCACAGCGGTCCGCTAATTCAATTTTGGTTGTTTTTGTGGATGTTCATATCACTTTTATAGAGCTAGAGCACGTGCTGTCCCCGTCCCTATTGAATCCGCTGATACTCGCGTTATAAGAGTTTTGCAAAGCGCAGCTCAACGTGTTACACAGGAAGCGGAGTCACAGCTGATATCAGTTTCTCCCCAAAATAATCTGCATGCCCTCGTAAAACAAAAGCACGTTCTGGACCAGACCGTGGACGCTTATGATAGGGCTTTATCTGGTCATTGCCAGAATGAAGCGAGTGCTCTGGCAGTTGCCGCACAAAATGTCGTGGTCCAAGCCGCACAAAAAGTGTATGCTGATCGTGGTGGTGGTGTACCGCCGCCTCAGGGCGAGGCCGCCATCCAGAGCGTAACTGTTGGTGAACTGACTGAAGTTACTCAAGATGCCATTGCAAAGGCAGTTCAAAGGAATGGGACTGCTTCTACAGAGGTCGACATCGTTAGAACGGCTGCCGGTATCATCAAGTTGGAATCGGATGCTGTACAAGCAATTCCATTACAGATACGCTCTCTGACCACGGGGACCTTGCAGACTAGAATGAATCCACCCCTGATCAACAGTTATCCAAGTAATCTCTCACCTCTTCCTGAGTATTCTTAATCTTCTCTTACGAATACTCAATCCTTTATCGGCGCTTCTCAACATTCACATCTCATCCTTTCTTGGTTTTCTATCTTTGAGTACATCCTCTTGGGATCCTGAATTGTATATACCTCTCACCTTCACCCTCTATTGGCTATCCATGGGACAATGCTTTGTGATATGTTATCTTGCGCATCTTTTTGTTTTTCTAGAACTTTTCACAGATTTTACTTTCAGGGAATTTTTTTCTTTTGGGATTTTGTAGTATTTTCATACAAAGGGTGTATCACATACTTGACACACAATAGCATCATACGCGTTCAACAGTGTGCAGACTGGACAGACTTTCTCGGATGACACCGGTAAGAAACTATGTAATTCGTCTCCTGAATCCGAGTCTTGGCATCGTCCAGACTTTTGATTGTCAGCACTAACTGAAAGTAGTGTTCCTCCAAAACCTTGTTCTATTTCTCTCTTTCGCTTCTTGATAGGCTGTTCGTCCGTATCATTATCGAATCCGTGCACTTCGTTTGCCTCCTGCAAATCTAATATCTCATTTGCAAACATTTGAAGTTCTTCCATTGTCGCTTCATTCTCCTGGAGTTCCTGTCCTCGAAAATAAAGCCGTTGACAAATTGTAGGTATCTTGAAACTCTCTTGAATCTATCGTCCAATGGTGCAAGAATCAGTTTGCAAGATCATGAAATGACCATGTGAGTACGCACTTTCACCTTGATGTCCTTGATCGTAGTCTTCTTTCTTACCGTAAATCTCCGTTTTTCGTTCTCGCGTGCTTGACGAAGTCTCTTGGAATGGCGTGTCCCGTTCTTATTCGAATATGTTGTCATAGGTCGATGACTTAACGATGCTCTACGGAGTAGCTGTACGATGATATCTGTGGATACCCACTCCAATTTCCTGAGCAGATCTCTTGTGTTCGACTTTGAGATCCCGTATGACAAAATAATCCGCACCTTTTGAGTCGACAACCTTCGCAGACAGGAATATCAGATTCATAACATGGCTTATTATTGTTGTGCGACTGCGTTTTCTTCAATCCTATGTGGGGACCGCTATCATACCTAGAAAAAAGGTAGGAGGATTATTTGCCATGCTGATTAAAGGGATTATTTGCTGACATACAAATTTTGCAAAACATCCCAGTCACTTTGACGAATGACGGTGATTGTCATCTCGGTGTCCAATGGACAATTGGGGTCAAAAATAAGATGGTCATGTTCACACAAGAAGGATGAATTATCCAATTTATTGAACCGAATGTGGTCCACTGGGCTATTCAACCACAAAAGCCAGCCCCTAAGAAAGTCGATGGGTATAATTGCGAAGTTTTCGTCCTCTTGAGTAAAGGGTGTGCCCTCATACATGTGTTTAAGAAGAGCCTGAAACAGACTGATTCAGCAAAAAGCTTCGATATCTATCATGAACGACACCTTTTCTTCTTCAGCACGTCGTTTCAATTGGCGCTTGTCTTCCTTTGAGATATGGAGGAGAGCATCGCAGATTGCACAAAGCTCAACATCGGCGCGGGGGGGTTCCAAAGAGGGAAATTTTCTTTTAAGGACTGCAACTCCCTAAGGTATCCGAAGTCAAAAAAATTGGATGCCCAGGGCGGACACCTCACCTCAGTAGATATCCTCCGACGATTTAGATGATTCAATGCCAACGATCCATGCTCACACCAAACATCGTTTCGATATTCCAGTGAATCTGGAGCCGGATCTTCTTGAGATGCTTTATGCATCCTAGGCCTCAATAGTCGCCAGTCTGGAAGTGGAATAGACGAAACTCCTCTCATGACTGAAGATCATTCCTTACCCTTGATCCACTTCTTGGATACCCAGTATCCTTCTGTGTTGGCATTAGTCTCCGAAACTTCATCAAATTCTTGTACAAGTTTGGGATGTTCAATCGCATAGAGATGTTCTGTACATCATAATGATCGATATAAAGCAGTGAGAAAGCAGTGAGAAATACCTCGAAATTCTACCAGCACGCATTTGCGACAAACGTCTTGAGGTGATAGTAAAGGCTCGTTGCTACATCCCGTCAACTCCATCATCTTCTGATAAACAGCCTGCTGAAGTTGATTCTCAATGTGTAACAGAGGGCTGGGACAACACTCACTCGTCTAATACGTTTCATATTTCTTGCTTTGGCTGGATTGAGTTTCTGGTGTGTACAGATGATACTGTCATCTGGCTTGGGTGATGTTGGATCGTCATGACCCTGATCCACTGGCTTACTCTCGCACTCGGTCCTTGGATTCACCTGTGGAGGTGTGACCATGTTCATGCATTCCTGAGTAAGCCAGTTTCGTAAACACTCTGAGCTCAAAACAACAGAATCCTAGATAGGATAAGAATGCACGCTTGGTTCGGAGCTGGGAGCTTACATCGTCGACAGATCTTGGATCCCATGTTCTGTATACATCCATCACTTGCCGCCGAATCCACTTAAATCGTTCTTTGCTGGACTCTTGCCTGATCAGTCAGATGAGTGTTCGGACAACGGGCCGTACGACTATACATGTACTTACTGTTCCTCAAATATTCTGCATTTTTCTTCATGCTCCAAATTCAAGGAATTAACATATTCTGACGCTTGTCTCGGAGGCTGAGGCACCTCAATGTCCATGACATTATTGTCGCTCCGGCGAATATAGATGAGCATATATGCGTCTTTGGAAGAAATCACCCTGAGACAGATGCTGAATCAAATTTTCTCCACAGTAGTGTAAAATGGCGTACTTCGGCGATGCAAAGGAGTGCAATGGGCTAGAGATATTATCTATATTATCTATATTCAAATTTCAACTCTCCACACCTGTGCGCTGTCCCATCCTCACTAGTTATTCTGCATCTTTTCTCCGCGGGGCATTTACTCTGGCTATGGTTGCGAGGAATCAGTCCAAGAAGTGCGCAAGACTTGAATGGAAATCACCTTCGATGCTCGTTATTTTCAATGACAATGGGTTCATCCTTAGAAACCTTCTTCTTGTCACCAAGCACCTTGATCTTCGTCACGGCCTCATCATTGAACTGATACCAGGAACGCTGTCTGGAGTGAGAACATTTATTCATCAGTTTTGCACCACAATGACTTTGTAAACAGACTCTGCATCATAAACTTGAGCTTCATAATGACCATGATAAGCACTTGTTCCCTTATGCAATAGGATGCCAACTAGTTCATAGACATTGTCGTCTTCTTTTCGATCACCCTTTTCAGTGTGATCATTCAAGAATTCATTCATATCCAGCCAAAGGGGAAAAGAAAGTGTATACTTCGACTTTCGTCTCTCCATGGCGGAGAAGTCATAGACGAAACGAAGGAGAGAAAAGTTCAAAACTGGTGGAAGCTTGGTTATATGCGTGTACCTGGTCGCATTTCGCAAGTCATCGCATTGAGGACAATGGTACCTTCATAGTGTATCAGACAGGTATCACATATGAAAGCACCACACGTACTGGTTATCACCGGTGAGTTTTTCTTCCTGCAGCATGGTTGTGATACAATCTTTGAGCGTAGAGTCACCCTTGATTCAATCAGTAGATGAGGCCAGAAGAACTGCCGATATTCCATACTTCGAATCTAATTTCTATTTCTAGAAAATCGGCCGTCCTCTCTGAGCGGTACTGACAGACATCACATGATGTACCATAAATTTGGATACCTTGAAACTGGGATGGTCGAAAGGAGAAGAGGCGAAAACAACATGGTCGCATACCTGGTCTGAAACAAAGGAATGCAGCTCTGGTACTGCTTGCTTCCTGAACTCAGCATCTAGATGAGACATGAAAAGCTTGGAGAATCTAGGAAATTCAATCAATGAGAAAAGACCAAATTAAAAAACCTAGACTTGCTCCTGAGCATCCTGTTGTTCAGCTGCTCGAAGCTGGAGACTCTCAACGAGTGGCGTTGGGTCAAATACTTTGCATTGACTGTTCTGTAATGCAGCAAAGGTGGCCTGCAACTGGAATAAGGGAGAGTCCTGGTCACAGTAAGAAAAATAAAGAGAATGAGAATATTCCTTCAGACCTTTGAGGCCATCTTGCTACCCCGGGGCTCACAGTGATACACTGCCCTTCGAAATGCCGAATTGCGGAACCAGACCTGTAAATCTAAGGTTATGCCTGTCCTAGAAAACGAACACAAATCTGTACTTGGAGTGATGCATTTGCATAACATGTGGCTCCTAGATTCTAAGCAACAAGGATTAGGAAACAATAGCGATAAATCTTCTTTTGCGCACCCGCAACCCCACTGGATGTTCTTTAACTCGACGATTTGCGTTTGGACTGGATCCAACTTTCTCTGTTCTGAAAAATTCTCGCAATGCCTTTCCTGTGCAAATTGGTCGATGAATAAAAATGGTAGAGGTCCTGAAGTAGATACCCTCGTCTTCCCACTTGTCCTGTCCAAGGTAGTTGAGACAGTTGGGATTTCCCTTGCAGCCCTTACTGCTGCATTTGATGTCGTCATCAGATACAATTGCGATTTCTTCAGTTTCTTCATCTAGCGCGGTTTCTTCGACAGTTGTATGAGGAACCTGAGATGCATATTTGTTTGCGCAAAATGGATGTATATTCCTTGTTGACATTCCACAAGCCATGAGACAGTGTTCTGTAGAAACATCCGATTCCCGGACAACCTCAGAACCAACCCAAGCCCATAGAGCAGGTTGCGTGTTGTGAGTTGGGACAAGATAACGGCTGAGAGATTCTCCTGGTGCAAGACCCCTACTTCGAGGTGGAGTACGATTGCGGCGCTTGAGAGGCATATTTGCAGTTGAGAGCAAGGAAGATCAGGCAACGCGTGAGCACGCGTTGAGGCGCGGAAACTTAACATCGTACGCCATCCATTCATTTTGACATGGAAAATAGACCTCTCGGCTCGTTCCACGGAAGAATAATCCATAAACTTCGGCAAAGATTTGCACAAAATGAAAATCCCTCTATAACACGAATGAAACGACGTCGTGCATTCACATCCCTATTTACTTGTCACCTCTCGCGCTTGATGTAAGTAGTTATCCTAATGACTCCTCTAAAAACACTCAAAGTCGAGTAGAACCGCCCTTCTAGTAGCTGGCTACTTGTGGCTACTGGTACTGCCCTCATCATTCCTAGATCGTTGGGTTTATATTGATGAAAATGCTTTACAACCTGGTCAAGTTACGTTTCCGAAGAATTCCATTGTTTAGAAAATGATATTGAAGCACGTCCAGGTCTCGACATATTGGAACTGGGGCGACGTTCATGCTGCAGACAAATATCTTGAAGATCTAGAACGTTTGAGAGATTCAAATGCGACCAGTGACCAGTGTGTATTTCGTACGTCCAAGAACTCTGATACTCAAGAATTTCGTGTCTACAGACGGGCACATTTCCTGAAGACCGAATTATCAAAGCTTGGTCTATCGTCTGCCACCCAACAATATATTTTTCGCTCAAACAAAGAGGTAAGCTTATCTAATGCTATATTCCATTACACGCTCAACTGTAACAAAGAATATAGTAGGCACAAATGCATATGCTGTCTTGGCTTCTCCCCGTGGGCCACGCAACGAAGCAATCATAATTGCTGCCTCCTGGCTAAGCAGGGCTGGTGAAGGAAACGCGATTTTGAACCTTCGAGGGGTATCTACCGTCCTAGCCTTGGCCCGATTCCTGAGAAGTAAGAATATGCTGATTGTTTCACTTTTTGACCAAAATCTCGTCAGATTATTCCTTGTGGGCAAAGGATTTGGTCTTCGTCATCAGCGACGGTTATCTTGACGGGATGCATGCATGGCTGAACGTGTATCATGGAGCACAGCTCTCAAGTAAGCAAGGGTTAACAGAGCAAAACTGAGTGCTCATCCCTATGCCTCCTCAGACCTCTATGCAGAACCTCTCGAATTAACCTCGGGTGTTATTTGGACTGCCCTTAATCTTGACTATCCGGGCCATTCGTTCTCTCACCTTGGACTTTTCTTCGGTAAATGTCTTCGTCTGGGGTTAAAATCACTAGCTGATAAATTTCCTCAGAAGGTCTCAACGGTAGGCTTCCAAACCAAGACTTGATGAATTGTGTCCAGCGCATATCCCGTGGCACTGGTGGTGTACCCGTCACAGTCTATGATCATCTTGAATGGCGAGATCCTGTTGCTTCACCTCCGAAGTTTCCATTCCTGCTATCACCCCTACAGCACAACCCTGGACTCAGGGACTTCGTTTATCGAGCCAAAATCATAGCTCGACACATTAGGTACCAAGCCATGGGACAAACAAGCGGCGTTCATGGCCTCTACCACAAGTACATTTTTATGTTTCCTCCGATTACGTTACCTCACAGAACTAGATTCCGTATAGATGCCGTCACGGTTTTTGCTGTACCAGCAACAGGACCTCATGGTTTCCATGCTCTTGGACGGTGAGAACCTCTGATTCCCTGGTTGTTTCACCAACAGTCATTAACTTGATCAATAGCATCGTAGAATCGAGTCTTCGTACAATGAACAACCTCCTTGAACGTCTACATGCATCCTTCTTCTTCTTTATTCTTACAGCACCCGATCGTTTCATGAAAATTGGAAGCTATATTCCGAGTGTCATTTTGATCAGCGTTGCAATGATGTTTCAAGGACTTCGATGCTGGGTGGATGCAAAATGGAGTTTTGCACGTCCTCTCAAGGAGAAAGTCGATGATCCACACAAATATGTATCTTCCACCCAAATCCGACCTGTATTACCTGCTCTGGTAATTATGTTTTTGACACACTTACTTGGGACGGTTGTATTCTTTGCCATACGGAGTCCATGGTTCTTAAATGATCAAAAGGTTGAGCCTCACGATGAATTTTTATTCTGACTGTATCTAATTCAACTATTTTAGCTATATGCACCTGCTTCCATGCTTGTGATTTTGGTGGTTTCATTTACACTATCTCAGATTCCCTACCCTCTCAACCGAGATTCTGCCCCCTTGTGGTTAGTCCTGAAGGCGTTGAATTTGTGCTTCGCATCAACGGTGATCTCCACCATCACTGTGCTCAACTTCTCTCTCGCTGCCTTACTCGCAGTTACACTTGGACTACCCCTAACCTTTTCATGCTCCAGCATTTCAAAACTTCGTTCTCGGCTGAAGGGCCTTCTTTATGTATTCCTTGCATCAGGGTGGCTTTTCTTCTACCAGGAAACTCAGGAAGCGATCTGGAATTGGGAAATCCTTTCAGTATGGTTTGCTCCCTTTGTGTGTCTCATCTATATGCCTCTTGCTATACAGGCCGGCATCGTGTGTGCTTTACCATATTTGTGACACTCATGTAGTTTATACATCTTCAAATGACATACAGGGAAAAAAATTCACCCCATCTCCATCGCAGAAGGGTCGTCGGACCCAAACAAATCATCATCCCCTGTATTTCCTGCCCTTACATCCCCCGCCATTTCTGGATCTGTATCCTCACCACCGTTCATAGCAATCCCTTCCTTCTTCAACCGCTGTTTCTCGTTGAGCTCTTCTCGTTGAGCTTCTTTCATTTCAAGATCTGCGGCGAGTTTTTTCAATGCATCCTCGAAGCGTTTCTGTGGAGGTTATAAGTGAGACATCTGTATAACGGTTGTAGCGTTTACTTACCCTGATAAGCGGGTTGGCTGAGCTTGCGATCTCGTTATTTTTCTTCGAGACAGCAGCCTCCAGATCCCGAATTTCTTCGTTAAGTAATTTTCTCGCTTGCGCATCTTCGTCATCATCATCCTCTGAATCCTCTTCTTCGCTTTCATCATCATCATCTTCCTCATCCTCATCTCTAGCATCCTCATCTCCGAGTGCGAGGTCGAGTTCAGCAGCTAGCTCTTCATCAATATCACCTTCAACTTCTTCTCCCTCTTCTTCATCTTCCTCGCCGTCTCCCAAGTCCTCCCTCGGTGTTGCCGCGTCGGAGATAGCAGGAGTTGGCGCGTCCATCGGCTCTTCCCGTTCTATGAACTCTGAGTCTGATAGATCAGGATTCACATTTTCAAGAACCTCTAAAGAAGCAGAATTACTTCACCAAGAAACATTAAAATGGGACCAAACAAACCATATTTAACCTCTGCGGCAAGAGCATCCTCATCAAGCAATCTTTCTACCTGTTCTTCTACACTTTCGATAGTCTGAATGATGGCTTAATAAGTTGATGTCAAAGAGGGAGATTCAGCATACTCGTCTATTAACACGTTTTCTAAATCTGCGTTTCCGGACATGGTGAAGCGGGGGCGTGATTCCATGAGGCCAAATGAATTCGTCAATGTTGAAATTCTTCTGAGTTCCCATCTGCTCATCGTTCTCAAGTTTATTCTCAACCAAAAGCATCTGCTAAAGTCAACACCATAGTCATAGAGGTGAGAATAGACGTAACCTGACATATATCAGCGACTTTGAACATCTGTTTGTTGTCCAGCGTCTTCTGAGACTCGACGATGCACGGTAAGTCGACAAGCTTGGCAGAATATAGATTTTTTCCAATGTGGAACATCGCTCTGCGAGAATCTATTGTTTTTGTCAGGAGAGGGATGATGACAAGAAAGACTAGCAAAGTCCACCCTTGAACTTGAACCACACGTCATTTAACATCTCCCTTGATTGTACCATCTTTCTCAACTTTTCAGTATCCTCTCCTGCTGGCATTCGAAGTATGAACTGTTCCTCAAATGCAAGTTCCTCCTCGTCGGAGTCCAGCTCCCGATCATAAGGCCCCAAGAACGACATGCCCGGTGCCTGGGCAGCGGCCTTTTCACTTAGTTTCAGCTTCAGCTTGGGCTGTATTTTTGGTTTCATTGCAGATGAACGAGTCGTTCGTTCAGAGCCTTCTCCAGACAAGTTGTACATTATGTTTCCACTCCGTAATCGAGAGCTGGATGCCCGTCCAGGTAAAGTCCGCTGAGGTAGCTGAGAAGGCGGAGGTCCGTGGGAGACAGTATCTGGTTGAGCCTCCACATCTATGTCATCAACGACAATAAGGTCCTCTTCCATCTGGAGTACTTCTGAAGACGAAAAAGAGTAAGCGTTTAGACGTCGGTCACATGCAAGGCATATATATATAAAATTCTATTTTTATAAGCAAGTGGTCTATACTACACCCAGGCTTCCTCTTAAACTCATTTCGAGTGTGCGAAAAGAGGATCAGCTATTAATCTAGGTCGTTGTCACCCCCTTCCTCGTCTATCTCTTCCTCGTCCTCCACCTCGTCCTCCTCATCCTCCAGGACACTGCGTGAAACTATGATAGGGAAACCCATAACTGCAAAATATGCGGCCACACTACCCAGAGCAAGACCGAAAAAGCCCCACGTAAGCTTCTCGTGCTTAGCATCTTCTGGTGCCCTCTCCCTGACTGGAACTTTTTTGACAGCTTGGTACGAAGGGACCAAATTCCAGATAGAATTTCGCCAGGAACGAATATGAAGTTTGGGTCGATCACTTCCGAGTGCGATGGTCTGTATTTTTTTCGCATGATCGGCAAGCGTATTTTTAGTAAGTTCTTTTACAAAAGTATCTGGCAAAGGAGGAACGTTAAGGAGGAGTACATGCGCTGCAATAAGGAGGTCCAATGTTGTCGGGCTACGAGTATGTAAGCAAAGTATGGTATGTTGTGTTTGTAAGTCTTACCAATCATGATAAACATACTGTTTTCCATCAAGTAAACGGGCATAAATTTCTATGACCTCTTTTGCTTTCTTTTGAACCTGGAAATCAATGAGGAAGAAAGAAGAATGAAGACGAGTCCATCCACACCTTCTCCTTTTCCAAAGTCTGATTGTAAGCTTCTTTCACGTGCTTTCGAAGGGTATCAATTTTTTTGTCCATAAATGTCTTTCCTTCTGGTTCCAGTCGAGGCGGAGTCCACATACCAACGCTTTCCAAGCGAATTTTGAATGATGCACGAATACGTTCCGGAACATAATATCTCTGTGGTACACCATAAACTTCCACAAGCGCTGGGTGAACAATCTTCTCCCAATTATTCAGACTGGAGTAAAAGGTGTAATACTGAAGCCTTTTTGGAATACAATCTACATAAATAAACTGTCTACTTACCACCAAATTTCCCAAGTGAGACTCTACGTGAGAAGCCCAAGCAACCCTCTGAGACTTCTCGGTGAGTGACAAAGACGCATCAAGGTCATGCTGACCAAATGTTTCTAAACTTGCTATGTATTTTGTGATGGCAGAAAAAGAGGTGACTGTAACCTGGTTATGGACCAGAAAGGGTAGTTGTCCTAAAAGATTGAGGTTTGAGGATGTATTAGAGATAGACGGGTACCTACCTACCTGATGGTGAAATGTCAGGGTTATTGCATTCTAAGATACTGAACGCTCCAGGAAGCACTAGCTGAAGATACAGTATCGTTGCAAGACAAATAGGATCAAAAGAGGGTAAACCCCATTTTCCGGGCCATACATGCAATGTGAGGACAGAAGGGACGGGTTCACCTGTCATGGAGAAAGACTGAATGATTTTACTTGAACGCAAATAACGCCAAGCGTTTGGAGCTTGATGTCAACCATTGTTCGCCAAAAACAGTAATTCAATAATTAGAATTTCATGCTCTGACCTTCTTCTCTGTTCCCGGGGAAAATGCCTAGCCAACTCCAAGAAGACTGTCTCATGTGCCGTCATTGACGGCCCGTCTCATTTCTTTTGCGTCCCGCCGGCTGACTGCTCTTTACGAGAACCAACCCATGTCCAACTCTATCTCTAGTGCTCCCTGGACTCAAGGACGTTCTCTTAACGTCATAGCCGGTCTATGTTGGTCGCTTAGAAAACTCAGGAATGGATCATACTACTCACACTGCGGTCCGCGTCTCCCCGGAAATTTGGATGCTCCTGCATATTCATGGTATAAACTCGGAAAGGAGCTTATGGCATTCTGGATTTTTCCCTAGCCTATGTGACACATCAGGCTACTTGTTTAACTTTGGAAGCAATGCTTGACATATAACAAGGCTTTCAAGATCATGACTCGTCCAAAGGTCAAACCCTGATGAAGTCAACTGCGTACTTGTTATCTCTTCTGGGATCTGCTACATTTTGCTTTACATTTTGCTCTGGTCTCCTGGCTTTCCCAGGTGCTGAGGGTACGCATGTAGACAATGCAGTCGACTGGATCTCTCACCATAAATAGGTTTCGGTGCTCAAGCAACAGGGGGACGAGGGGGTTCTGTTTACGTTGTTACGAATCTCAATGACTCTGGGACAGGCAGCTTCCGTGACGCCGTTTCCCAGTCAAATAGGGTGAGCCTATCTCGGGCTTTCTAAACGTGGGTGCTCATTGTCAACAGATAGTCGTCTTCGCCGTCGGAGGAATCATCAACATCAGTGACCGTATCGTGGTCAGCCCTCACACTACTATAGCTGGACAGACCGCTCCAGGTGGAGGTATCACGGTCTATGGAAACGGTGTTTCCTACTCAGGTGCAACAAATTCTATAACACGATACGTCCGTTATAGGATGGGAACAGGAGGTGCGTGTAAATCTTCCCAAACACATTGCGAAACCGACAAATAGGTTGTAGGGGATTCTGGAAAAGATGCTATTACGATTGCAAATGGAGAAAACATGATTTTTGATCATGTCAGTGTATCCTGGGGGCGCGATGAAACTTTCTCTATCAACGGAGACGTTTCTAACGTTACAATCTCTGACTCTATCATAGCACAGGGACTTGAGACACATTCTTGTGGTGGCCTCATTCAAACAAGTGGTGGTGTTAGTATCATTCGCAGTCTATACATTGACAATAAGACGAGAAATCCCAAAGTCAAGGGTGTGAACGAGTTTGTTAATAATGTGGTATGTTGAGTCCACTAATTGTCCATTCAACTGCGGATATAATCTAGGTTTATAATTGGGGAGGCGGTGGAGGATACATTGCCGGCGACTCTGCCGGCGACTCCTTTGCAAACATCGCTAACAATGTGTTCATAAGTGGTCCTTCGACCTCAGTAACTGCCTGTAAGTGTTTGACCGGCATCTGAGATGATCATCCGGGCTAATTGGACATCTGAGTCACACGTGGAAATGCGAACTTCCATGCATACGTGTCCAATAATTATTATGATCCGGACAAGGTGCGGATACCCGACTAACTGGAATGATTTGAGTTAAAGAACTACTAGGACGGTAGCTTGAATGGCTTCATTCTTTCTCCGACATCTCAGAATTACTCTCCAATTGATTTCCAATCCATTCGGTACCCCTATCCGACCGTAAATACGCTGCTGGACCCTCTTGATGCATATGCTAGAGTAAAGGCCTCTGCTGGTGCTAGCAAGTTCAGGGACAGTGTCGATAGCTACCTCGTTAATGTCGAACTATCGTCCTTAGGGAAGGTTGGTGCTTTGATTTCTGATCCTACTACCTCCCCAGTCGGTGGACCAGGTGTAGTCCCAGGTGGAACAGTGAGTGGTAACTCAATGGCGCATCAAGGTCAAACAGAACTCAATTTTCTAGCCTCCTGAGGACAGCGATGAAGATGGTATCCCCGACGACTATGAGTTGGCCCACGGAACTGATCCTCAGACCAACGACTCTGCTCAAATCGCCACAAATGGATATGCAAGTAAGTGGTACATGTGATCACACCATCTTTATCTGACAATCTTTGAAAACTAGACATCGAGAATTATATCAACTCTTTGGTATAATGCATGTGACGTAGAGATGAGTCTTGATCAATAAATATAACAATGGTAATGAAAGCGAGCAGACCGCAAGAAAACATCGATGCCATAACATTGGATAGCACAGCACAGCAAATTGAAAACAGTCATATAAAGTTCGGGGCCTGGAACATTGTGGCGCCGCCATTCAGTTCGTTGTTGCACACAATCTTAATCCTTGTTCTTGAATAAAATGACCCCTTCGCCCGCATAATTGGCCAATTTTCCGTCCTTATCGCCTTCTTCAGCGCTCAATTTCTGAGAATTCTGGAGGAGTAAGTAAATAATCTGGTATCCCGAAATGAAGCTCACGTGGAACTCACCAGGTTGATGTAAATATTGTCCAATGAAGTCTCGATTGGCAAAGGATTCGAATGAGAGTCAACAGTGTCAGGTAGAGTAGGCATGGTTGTGATATATGGTTGAAGGCGCACATCGGGTGATTGTGTGACTGGAGGCATGAAGTTTTCATGATGAAGATCACTAACTTGATGATTAGAGATGATTCCATAAGCACAAAGGAATTCTGACAATTATTAGGAATCGCAATACAGCTTATGTAGCCGAGGATGCTCACCTGGCGTCCTGTAATAAAACGCAAAGGAAACATAGGTACTTGGTACGGTCTGGCCCGGATTATCGTATGGCTGAATTGTCCATGTCATAGGGAACCGTTGATAGGACAGTTGATCTTCCCCGAAGCTGTATCCATGATCAAAATGTAGCAAGAATCGCAAGAACACAAAATATGAACCCAACGCGTACACCTTGCCAACTAGACCCGATTTCAGGAGGTTGTTGAATAGCCATGGGAAATGCTGACCCAGAGATACTGACCCTTTTGATTCGAAGAACAATCGTACCGACATCCTTGTCCATTGCGGTTGAACCATCTGTACCTGATATCAAAGCGAGTGAGGATGTCTGCTCAGATGCGGAAAACTGTTTACCACTATATTGAACCCTTTGGAAAATGAAAGGCCTTACGGATGATTGCCCAGTCCGTATTGACCCTCGCGATGTAGTACCCTGTCCATGCAGGAATCGTCCTGCGATAACATGGCCATCCAGCGTGATGAATCCACAAGTTACAATCCTCCCTCCATTATCGCGCCAGTGTACCGTGAAGGCCTGGGCACCTCAATTACCAGATTCTACCAACCAATCGAAAACTTCGACCTACCTTTCCTTCTTCGCTAGAAATCCAACAAGACACTCTAGTTGCGGAATCATCAATAGCCACCAAATACTCCGGCAATGCCCTTCCTTCAACTTCAATCCAAGCTGAGAATCCACGATGGGTGGGCATTATCCACTATATTACTTTGCAGATGAACGTGATATGAATGTTCTTCCTGAGGACTTTAGAAGAGTGTGTTTCCGGATTGCGATATGACTCAACTTGACGTTGAAAAGTTGTTTGGAGTGCTTTTTGAGTACGACCTTTGTTCTACTTGTGAAAGTCTGTTGCCACATCACGTGTCAAATATACGTATGAGATTGGTAACACCTTGTCCAAACTGGACATGCTCCCTTTGTTCTCATGTCACCAGAGAAAGAAAGAGTATTTAAGCGACGACACACGGGGACTCAAGATGATGTATCTCAGGATGGAAAGGATTCTAAAATGAAAAGGCCGAAAAGTGATAGATTCCAGCAGGTTGAGAATCCTCAGCCCACAAATAAAGTCCTTCCTGTTCATATAAGCTTTCCACCGCGAGCACCTGATGTTGTCCGTATCGCGACCTGGAACGTCTGTGGCCTTGCAGCCAGTCAAAAAAAAGTTTTTGTCTTTCTTGATTTGGCGTGTTCTCCAAATGACCTCTCCATCAGGGCTTTAAATACTATGTTGAGGCCGAAGACGCAGACATTCTTGTCCTCACAGAGACAAAGGTACTGGTTATACTCATTCTGCATTGATGCCTCTCTGACTTGACTCTATAGGTGAACGAGCAGCCTATTGACTTGGTTCTTGACTCGAAATACCCCTATTCGTATTGGAGTATCTCAGAAACCAAGTCTTACTGTGTGTGTGGCCATGATTTCGTGTTCATATATCTTATCTTCGTCAACAGCTGGAATAGCAATTCTGTCCAAAATTGAACCACTTTCTGTGACAAGAACACTGCCGAATCATCCTGATTCTTGTTTAGTCAAGGGGCGGCTTATTACGTTGGAATTCAAAAACTATTATGTTATTGGAACATATGTCGTCAATGCAGGAAGGGGTCTTAAGGTAACTTTACTCTACAATTCTTTTTTGCGTCTGCCTGAAACTAGGCAGACCTTAAACCAGAAAAAAGAGTGGAACCAACATTTCGAAAATTACATTCGAGACCTAGATAGGAAGAAGCCCGTAATTTGGACGGGTGATCTCAACGTTGCTCCGACTGAGAAAGGTTCAATTCAAATTTCCGGCTGCCGTACATCTCTGATAGGTGCTAGACCTTTCTAATGCGAAGAAGAATTGGAATAAGGAACCCGGATACACGGAAGCGGAAACTACTTCCTTCAAGAATATTCTGGACCCGCCGAAGGGTATTGATGCTGGCAAATTTGTCGACGTTTGGCGCCATTTCCACCCAAATGATAAACACTACACCTACTTTTCATATCGATTCAATTGTCGACTCAAAGGTCTGGGTTGGAGACTAGACATGTGTGAGTTCGTCTCTTTTCGTCTTGTTCAGCTGTTCATGACTTTTTACAGTTGTCCTGAGCAAACGCCTACTCGAATGTGTAAAGATGGTAAGAAAACATTGTTGACCTGGATGATTACTTTTTTTGAATCCTATAATCTCTAGTGTGAAATTAGAGATGAGATTTATGGGGCTTCAGATCATTGTCCAGTCATCATGGAGATAAATTGTGATTTCCCCTTGCTGCCTCACTCAGACTCCACTTAGGAAAATATCATGCAACATAGTAGTAGTAGCATGTATTAAATGCAGGACCTGGAAAATGCTACATGTGTAAAGATTAACCTTGGATCGAATTTCTGGGCATTTTCAAACTCGTTTGGTACTATACAAATGATACACATGAGGCAAAAATTCAATCAGAGAGAAGTGTAGTAAACTATTGAAATACTAACAAAAACGATCACTAGACACTTTTCAGTGTTTTTGGTGACGAGCTAGGACTAGGCTTACCTCTTGAGCTTGGAACGGCGATCCAGAAGAGCTTCTGCTAAACGACCCTCCTTGCGAGCTTGTTTGAGCTACAGAAGATATGAATCAGAGCTCATTCCTAGGAACACCGATTTACCTGTTTCTCATCCTCTTTTGATAGAACCACCTTTCCTGAACCCCAAGTCTGATATAAGCGACTGATAAGTGAAGGATCAGAAAAAAGAAATTATGTCTAGCAGGTAATGCGCACTTCGTAGATGATTCATCAATTTTGGGAGGCGCAGTCACCTCTTTCCGTTTCCTCTCCTCCTCGTGAGCTTCCTTTCTGAACTTGTTCTGGATTTTGACCCAGAATCGTTCTCGAAAACCGACCTCTTCGCTATCTCCTCGGAGCTGAAGAGACCCGCCGGCAACCTCGTCAAGGCTCAGATACTTCTCGTACGTATTCATGAAGGCAACCATTCCATCGGGGAAAATAACTGGGGTCCACTCCTCCTGAGGACCACGGGCATCACGATCTGCTGACACTAAGCCGTGTTTATCACAAGAAAGGAATTTCCCCTCTCCTGTCCCAGTCCGAAGATTGACCGTCAGAGAACCAGCCACGCGCGTAGTAACCCAAACCTGGGCTACGTCGGTCGGTACTTGCTCCAGTAAAGACGGAGGAACAAAATCGTCTTCGTTCTTTGCCTTGTCTAAAGAGTAAAGGACGATACGGTTCGTCGTAGAGCTGAAATTGATCGAGATGGGAGACGGGTCGGAAGGGTGAAATATGAAAGTCGGGCCTCTTATTTCGTTAGCCTGCTCAGGAAGAACCCAAGTGTCGGGATCCTGGTCATTATCCCGTCGCCTAAGACTGCGACCTTCCTCCAAGTCATCACACCTCTTGCGTTTTTTTTTGCCTTTGTCACCTTTGAACTTGAGCTTGGTAGAACGAACACGATCGTCTGCCATGAGGAGACGTCGGTACAATCCTCCACGTGACGATCCGATATTGACCGTGTGAATATATCTCGTTTGTGGATACTGGACGTCCCCTCGTCGTGCTCGCCGTGCTCAAGAACCCAGCTACTGAAAATGAAGTACAACCCTGGTATGTAACACATCTACCTGTCCAGGACTTGTTAATATCCCGTTTTTCCTGGCGGAATTTCTGGCTGGATGCTGACTTGGGCTTTCGGATGACTCGACATACAAATGTATTAATATGTGTTTCCTTGCAACAGACGTTTCCTCCTCACGGCGCAAGTCTCGTAAGGCACATTTTTCAGCACCCTCGTCTGTTCGTCGCAAGATCATGTCTTCTAGTCTTGCGAAAGACCTCAGAACGAAATACAACGTCAGTAATAATTACCTCAAGAATCTTCTCAGTTCATGACATGTACCTGGTAGACTCGCTCCCTACCAATTCGCAAAGATGATGAAGTTCGGATTGTTCGAGGAAAATACAAGGGACGTGAGGGCAAGATTACTCAAGTTTATCGTAAGAAATGGATTGTCCACGTCGATCGGGTCCAGCGCGACAAGTCAAACGGTGCATCTGCACCCATAGGTATCCACCCCAGCAAACTTGTGATCACACAAATTAAACTGGACAAGGATCGGTGCGTCTCATGTATTGTGACTGGTGTAAGGTTATGAACAAACCATTCAGTCGGGATATTCTTGAGAGGAAGGACAGGAAGAAGCAGGCTGATGGTGATATTGAGATGACCGATGTAAGTGTTTTAGCCATATATTTTCTATATTGGTGTCTCATCAACCCTCAAGTGATTTACAGTGTCGAAGGTTTTTTTGAAAGCGCTCATGTACCTATGCATAAAATTAATCCATGCCTTATGACGTCCCGCTTCTCGTGATCAAAAAATAACGTCTTCATCTTTTGTGCTTAACAAGTTTGTTGATGCCTGATCATCCTCTGACATTGAAGATGTAACTGCAGGCAGTCTTTCCTGCGCCACTTCTACTGCTGCCTTTGCTGTATTTTCCCTTTTCTTCTTCCCTTGAACTTTTTTGAGCCTATTAGGGACGGTCAGCAAGCAGCTGTATGCTTCTATAGAGTCATACCTGAAGAATTCTTCACGATCCATTTCATCCAGTTCGCTCATTATGTATTTGATAGTGTTCTCTAATCGGGGCATAATCACATGTTCGATGGCATTAACCCTTCGATTTGTCGCTCGGATGACTTCGTCAAGAATTGTAAATGCTGTTTGAAATGATGCAAGCTCAACCAAGGTTTCAAGGGCTTTGGCATAAACCTCTTTCGATTTTATGATCTGCTGACCACCTCTCCCAAGACCAGTCAAATTGAAGTCTGTGAGTTAAAGTGAACATACATCTGATTCAAGCCTACAAGACATACCCGAACCTGGCACACGATCGGCCTCAAAAGCCGGCAGAACAACTCCAGATACGTTCTCTTGTTTGGCCTTGATCCTGAAAGTAGCTTGCTTTGCCTGTTCTTGCACCAAATATGAAATATCGCCCGTTGCATATGTGACTTCAGCCATTGAGAAGGATGCAAGTTGCATGACCTTCCCCATCTTGCGCTTAGCCTAGCCCAATGACCATAACTTTCTAAGAAGAGTAGATGAGCTAGACTCACCTCATCTACTTTCTTGAGGATAGCTCTGAATCTGGTTGTCAGTGCATCGCGTTTTTTGGCCAGTAGAGAATGGCCAGTCTGTGCACTCTTGAGCCTAAGCTTCGTATTAGTCAATGCCATACGAGTGGCAAAAACATTCTCTCTCGAGCCCGTGCCAGACATAATGAAAGAGAGAAGTGATTATCCCATTCACTGATCATTCAATAATTACTTAATAATATTCTCTAACTAGAAAGTAGTATTATTGTTCTGGTCCGTGTGTGAGCTCAAACAGCAGCAGATTCGGCAATGGATGTAGATTTCAACCCACTTCATAGATACTTGAGACAATGTGATAGAGTGGAAGAAATTTGACTGACTGAACACGGGAGAATTATGGAAATATATTGTAAGGATCTTTCTTTCGAAAACAAGAGCAACGTAACGCTATTTATTTACATGGTAAGATAACAGATTACTCCGACGCTATTTTCACAGTGTGAGAGGTGCTCTAGGAAAAAGATTCTCACAGTATTTAGTGTTATCTTTGTCTTCACGTTATAGTAAGGTCCTCCCTCATAAGAAATACTTCCCTTTTCTTATGGCATCTGGCAACTTGGCAACGATAGCACTTCCACATCCTACCAGACTCCTGAACAAGTCTCGATGTATATTTTGCAGAGTGGGAAACTCATCTCCCTCGGGCTGGACCAGCATTTTCACCCAATGAGCTGCAGCACAAGTAGAAAAACTCCATCCAGATCATCTTTCAGCCTCGATGTCGAAAGGTCCGTTGTTGGGCTGATGGTTTCAGCTCACTTGTCAGAATTTATGACTTTTCGCACTCTTGATAAAAATGAAACAATGGGAGATGACTTGAATTGCCCCTCGCTTAAATCTCACTGAATACTAGTTACAAGATGCTCAATTAGAGTAAGCAATGAGCACATCCACTTCGTGGCCGGATATGAGATCGCATGTATTGAGTGAAAGAAACCCAGAGATTACATATCGTCATCTTCTTCCGGAAGGGGGACTCCCTCGGCCTACAACCAATACGGTCAGATGATAAAAACAGTAATTCTCTTCGCAAGTGTACCTCTTTTAGTTCAGCTTCGTATTTCTGCATAAGTTCAGGATCAACTGCAACTTCAGGGGGTTGATGAGCGGGAGCCGAAGTGAAAACAAGATCAGGAAGGCTAATACAATATTCGTATGAGTAACAAGCGATGTAGAAGCCGAGACTCAATCTTACCCTGTAATTTTTCTTAACCCAGAAAGCATAGGTTTATCTACGTTGTAGTTGGACTTGGAAGAAATCTCATAATACGGGAGCCCCTTCTTGCGATGGAAGGTAACCGCAGCGGTCTTTACTTTACGCTCCTGGAGAAAGGAAAATGATCGAGATGAATGAATACATTGGTTCCGTCATACCTTGATATCTGCCTTCGTTCCAATAAGGATAGCGACAATGTCTTCGCAAACGCGGACAAGATCACGAAACCAAGTGGGAACATTTTTGTAGGTGGTTCGTGAGTCCAATGCGAAGAAGATGAATCCAATTCTAGCCCCAACATAATAGCCATCCCGCAAGCCACCAAACTTTTCTTGTCCAGCTGTATCCCAAACAAGGAATTTGAAGTCTCCATAGTTGGTTGAGAAATCCATAGTGCTCACTTCAGCACCGACGGTTGCTGCCGTAGGTTGACCATGCAATTAGAAGCGACATGAGAGAGGACACTGCGCATACCGATATACTTCTTTTCAAATTCACCAGTCTGGTAACGCTGTATGGCTCGAAGATTAGGTCGCAGATCGAGAACTGTACAAAACTATGTCCCGTACCTTGACATAAGTAGTTTTGCCAGTGCCACCATCACCAACTAGATAATTCCAAATCGAGTGTATGACACCGAGATGTATAGGGAAGAATAGGAGCGTATAAAGCCAGATTGTCGAACAGTGACGCGTGATCGATTAGATTCATGACAGAAATTAATTGAATTCAACAGTTAGGCAAAGTGAAACGTACCAATGACGACTTTGAAGGTGGGAACATTTTGTGACTGCTGCTCCATACTGGCCACTTCACAGAATAGATGAAGGTGAAGGAAGAAGTAAAGATGAAAAGAGACACATTCTGATCTTATATGGTAATGCTGTTTCGCACGGGGCTATGAATTAATTCTAAGTAGATTATTTTAATAGATATCTTAATCAGCCAATAATAACTGATAAATGAGGCTATCACTGTGCCTATGGCATAGGTTATAACCTGTACTAATTCTGTGAAGTGTTGCACTGTGTTGAAGTCAGTACACTGCTCCCTTTCTCCAACTGTATGTGGAGCAGTACATTGTGTTGCAGTCAGTACACTATGCTTCCTTCCTTTAATAGTTTGTAGGAGCAGTTTATTATGTTGAAGATATTCTGCTTATTATGACACTCCAAATCTCTAGTCCAATTTAGCAGAGTTAGAGATCTGTTACACACTTGTATTCCTTTTATTAGAAGGGACAGCCACATTTGCTATGATGTCATTGCCAGACTGATATGGTACTTGGATTCTTTATTTACTGTCTCTTTGTTAGAATATGGTCTAACTTCTCATTTTTGTCATGAATCACCTTTTTCTCTAAGTCAATATTTCTTTTTCTTTTTCTTTTAATTAGTAATACATTTTGCATTAGTAAATAAGAACAAATAAACAAACATGTATAAGTAATATATACCAATAACAGGAACTCTAATAAGTTCTCTTTGTCAACTCTGACTTGTGGTGGGATCTTATTTTAAGTAATACAACTTAAGTGTGATTTCTTATACTAGAACTTGTTTTTACATCCAGAACACCAATTGTCTTTGTTGAAGGGGACCGAGATACCCAAACACTATGATCCCTTGGTATCATTCATCCGTTTCACATCAATAAACTAGTATGTCTCATATTACTTTGATATTTCCTTTCTCGTCCATTGGAATGTAACTTGAATCCCTTTTATTAGCCTTTTTCATGTAATTATACCCTTAGTCATCTACCTTGATAGGTGACTCCTGAGGTAAGAACTATAGTACACCTTCTCATGCTAGTATATTAAACACACCCTATAGACTTATACATCTACAGGTAATAAATAGTCGTCTACCTTGATAGGTGACTTCTGAGACTTACACATCTACAGTCTTGATCTTTATTCAACTTTACTCTGATTGCTTCTTCAGTATATGATATCATATCTAGGAATTTCATAGTTATTTTATTTTTAATTCTTTTATTTTTCTTTTTTATTTGTTATTAATCATTGTTATTATTATTCTCCTTTTTTTTAGATTTAGTATATATACCCTATAATTACTTTGTAGTCTCTAGTTTGTAAATTAATATTACTTGTGTTTATTTCTCCTTTTTATATATCTTTTTTTAACTTATAATCTGACAACTCTATTACTGTAGTGAACATCAGTTGAGACAACTTAAGTTCACACTCTAAGTTGGAGTTGACAAAGAGAACTCGTTAGAGTCCTTGCTAATTGGTCTAGTTACTTATACACGAATATGTGTTTACTAGCATTTGTCTACTCTAATTATTTCATGAACTCTGTAATGATCTTAAGCTTAGGTCGGGTAACCTTAACCTAGATCACACTATTGCAAATTGTCACAAACTTCATTCAGCCAATAACTCCACGAATACTTGCACGATTCCCACAGTCTAAGATACATCTGAAAGCCCTTAAGAAGACCTTTCAAACAATGCCCAAAACATGTCAAAGCAATCAGTACTCATCAAGATATCAGTTAATCAGTGCTGGACACTGATCAGCAGATATCTCAGGAACCGCC
>Ga0153957_100106_pt1 | contig 60610 bp, 86 predicted proteins | sample TSFL041MetaG_FD_104745 | JGI IMG/M metagenome (GOLD analysis project Ga0153957, IMG submission 104745) | Attine ant fungus gardens microbial communities from Florida, USA - TSFL041 MetaG | ecosystem: Host-associated > Fungi > Mycelium > Unclassified | place: USA: Florida, Wekiwa Springs... | reverse complement strand
TGCTAAACTACTTCGCATTTTTGAGCCTTTTGAAGACCACTCTTGCAAATCACAAACTAGTAAGTAACCATTTGTGATAGTACTGTCACAGTTGTGCTATGGACCAGTAGTCACATACTGTATGGTTTACCATTCTACCAAAAGGGCGACGTTAGCAAGGCTACTTGCTAACAAGAGTCCAGCTATTTATGCAGTTCATTGAACAAGTATTTTGTTATACTTCCATGGCACTATTTAGTAGTCACTTTTTTGTAACAGAATGAGTGATTCATAACAACAATGACTAAGAATAATCTTAGACACAACACATATGTTAAGACCTAGGTTGTTCTATCCACTTATTGTCTTCTCTTATCTATAACCTGCTACTTCTATTCAGTAGACATCTGTTTTCCCATTATTTAATCTTCACATATGACATTGAATCTAGAATTTGGACTTGAATAGAATAGATCATTTTTCCATACAGCAAAGCCTACTGCTCTTACTGTAAGAGTTCAGTCTTTGATCAAGTGACCTTAGGCTTAACTCCACTCTAAGTCAGAGTTAACAAAGAGAACTTGTTAGAGTCCCTGCTCACTTGGTTCTACTACTTATACATTTCTATTTATTTGTACATGTCTATGATATCCCACACTTCTCTCCTGAGTTACATTTCCTAATATGGAGATATATTCCCATGTGTCCAAAAAATAAAATAAAAATTGACTTGATAAAAATAGTGATTCATGACACTTACAGACAGTTGGAGAAAGGGAGTGCAGTATACTGACTACAACATAACTCACTACTCCCATAAACAGTTGGAGGAAAGGAGCATAGCATACTGACTTCAATACAGTGCAACACTAGAATGAGTAGAGGTTATAAGCTGTTCCATAGGTACAAGTGATAGACTCACTCAGTGATCACTATTAGATAATCATCCATTTGAATTATTCTAGACACTTTAACCTTATCCATCATCATCAAACATACAGCCTGCATAAAAACCCCAGTCATTAAGCCCCTCTGTCATCATGCCTCCCAAAAAACAGACTCCATCTTCCTCTAGTAGTAAAGTCAAAGAAGACAAGGTCAGGACTTGAAATCAAAAAGATGATGACCGATGTTTGATTCGCTTTAGACATTTGGAATGAAGAATGTTAGTGGGTTTTATTATCATGATTTGATGTGTGTTTTGTAGCGTTTAGGAACAAAACGGATGACTAAAAACTTGAATTCCCGTTTGGTTCAAAAGAAAAATAAATCTTCCAAAGTTCAAAAACAAGTCGCTCAAATTCAAGCTCAACAAGCTGTAGCTGGTAAATCAAGAGCGACACTTGAAAAAGAAAAGGAGAAGGAACTTCGAGCAAAACAAAAACTAGAAGAGGAAAAACGCCAAAAGGAGGAGGCTGCCCTGTTCAAACCTGTACAACAAGTTCAAAAAATACCATTTGGTGCTGATCCTAAAACGGTGTTGTGTGTGTTTTTCAAAGCTGGGAATTGTGAGAAGGGAGGGAAATGTAAATTCAGTCATGATTTGAATGTGGGAAGGAAAGTAGAGAAGAAGAATTTGTATGAGGATGGGAGAGAGGAGAAGATGAAAGGTTCGTTTTTGTCTGACTTGTTCCGACAAGTGGAAATATTTTTAAATAGATACGATGGATCAGTGGGATGAAGAGAAGCTTCGTAATGTCGTACTCTCAAAACATGGAAATCCACGGACGACAACAGATGTACGTCTATAGAACTTCCATTATTCTGTTCTTGATCTCATTTCGTCATATAGATTGTTTGTAAATTCTTTATTGACGCTATCGAGACGCAAAAGTTCGGATGGTTCTGGGAATGTCCAAACGGCAATGCTTGTCAATACAGGCACGCACTTCCGCCAGGATTCATATTCAAATCTCAAAAGAAAGCAATCGATGAAGCAGCCAAGGCTAATACTATCTCAATAGAGGAATTCTTGGAGGTCGAGCGGCACAAGCTTGGTAGTAACTTGACACCTGTTACACCGGAAACGTTCGCAATCTGGAAAAAGACGAGGATGGACAAGAAACAGGCTGAACAGGAAGTACTTAAGAAGGCAAAGGAGGTTCAAAATGCGGCGGGCAAGAATTCAGGTATGAGTGGAAGGGATCTAGTAAGTGCATTGAATGTTCTTTTTGGATGTGATGTTGATTGAGTGTGGTAGTTCCAATACAATCCTGAGTGGTTTGAAGATGAGGAGGAAGGGGGTGACGCGACGGATGATTGGGATCTCACTCAATATCGGAAGCAAAAGCAAGAAGAAGACCTGGCAGCAGAAGAACTGCGCATCGCAAACCTCTATCTCCAAGGTGGTTCACCACAGGGAAATGCGGAAGGTAGCGGAGGAGGACAAGGGTATTAGATGTTGACGTTGTCATCCTATTTGCATTTTCGAGTTCGTATATCGGATGTACACAATGTAGCAGGAACACGCACATCATGTCATCATCACTACCGTAATCAGCTAGACCGGGTTAACCAGAAAAAAAGGTCCAGTCGAGGTGGTGGTGCTTTGGCCAGAGGATGGCCAGTCGAAGTCCCGATTTTCTGGGAAATACCTTGCGTCGTCACTGAGACCTCGTGGCTGTGTCAATTACACTTATTGATGTCTCCTTATTTTCCCAACTTATATCAATCTCAAGTCGCCACCGCTTACTTCCATTTGGATTCACCCTCGTGATAGAAATACGATCGGGGGAGGGTGAAAACGGATGGCGAGTACAATTACTCTCTAAGATAATAGAATGTAAAATACTAAGCTAATTTTAGTAGAGTGTTCGATATTCCAACACGTTGTTCACCAAACCACCTTCCTCCAAAGGACAGACTGCGTACATGGCCTTCACAATTCGAGGGTCCACGTGAGTTCGAATAGCTTCTTGTTCAAATTCTTCCCATCTCTGCTTCTCTACTACATTTGGTGACCCAAAATCTCGTCGTTGTCAGACGAGCAGCAAGCCCCATGGATGTCTTTTTTTCAGATTTAGCACCAAGTTCTAAGACATAGCCATGAAAGCGACATTTCAGTATTGTGATACATGAACTAGGTCCATGTGAGAATCACAGGTTATGAGGACAAGGCTTGCTCTGCTCTATGTCACTCCATTGTCTGATCTTCCTCTAATTCAGCTTTGTCCGTTAAGCTGTCAACACCACCCATTTCATCACGACAGTCAGCATATTTTTTGTGTGCGAAGCAATCTTTGGTAGTTTCCAGAAAAGCAGTGTTCGGGCCGAGGAGACAACTGCAGATATCCGCACACCAAGAAATGTGTTGCTGACAAGTGAAGCCTGAGTCGGATTTGATCTGATTCAGTTTACTGGTGAACAGCGGTCGGAACAAGATACGATAGCTACAATTGAGCAGCGTAATTTGAATAGTTGTATTCACGGTCTCCACCTGCCCGTCTGTTATACCAAATGGTTACAACTGTTCTGGACGAGAGACTTATCACACTCATTATATTCCTTGCCGGTCTGCGCAGTCTCTTGATTGGGTCTCCTGGCTTAAATGTACATGCCTAGGCTTCTGAAAAGGGTAATTTATGACTCCTTTCAATGTAGATTTATTGAAAAGGAAATTGTTCACCGAAGGTGGCAGCACATGATTCCCTTGTCATTGAGGTTAGATCTAGTCCTCTCGAATATCTTGGAGAAGTTATATAATCTGATATGAGCTTTCATGAAAATGAGCCAGACTGTATTAAAGCAACACTAAATGTTGTCATAATATTTTACCTCCACAATGGGTCTTGAATAGCAGAATATCTACAAGACATAAACTTTTTAATGTGCATTGGCACTTGTTGATTCCCAGTCTAAGTCTTCCTGACCTCGGCTACCAAGCGCAACGTAGCCTCTTTATGTCGACACAGTTACCGGTCAATCACACTGACGAGTCAAAAACGCAAATCCGATTCAAACTGAAGTAGTTATAGGAGTCCAAAGACAAAAGTGTTGGACAGCCGAACGAGCCAACAAGTCTCGAGTTTGACCAATCAGGTCCAATCAGGTTGGCCATTTAGGCTTCAACATTGCTATTCCGAAATGTATAAGAGGGCGAGGGTGTGATTGATCGTACGACCAGAACTCCTGCCTGTTCTAGATCTACATTCGGGCAAAGAACATCTTGCCAATAATCACATCTATTCAATAATCAGCCCTTTCCACTGGTCGAACTGGGACAGTTTGACCTTCCAAGGATAAGACTGTTGATGACGTATGAACAGCCAAAACTAAAAAGAGCCTAACCGTTGCAATAGTTTAGATGTTAGGAACTCTTTGGGTAGGTTGCTAGCCATCTAGGCAGAATGATCAGTTATGCGGCTGAAGGATATCATATACATACTTTTTTTGCGATGTCCCCGCCTCCAACATCCCAGCCGCTTTCAGCCGCTTTCAATACACAATCATCGACTATGCGACTAATAAGCAAGCCAACTCCATGGTGATCTCCCATGAATTTTCGCCAACGTAACAGATTGGTGAGTAGCTTCACACGTCTTGCTAAAAATCGACGACGAGCTGGGATAGTCTCTGGATTGAAAGAAGGTCCTGTCGTAATAGAAAAGTATTTGTTCAGATGTTGTTCTGCATCGGCGACAGCCTTTTCAAACATTCCCATGGTAGATTTTCGGATATTCTGTTCTAGTGATAAGTGATGCCAGAGGACATCTATGATATAACTAGATGGGCACCTGGAGCTTAGCATTTTCACTATTAATACTCGCTTCTACTTCTTGAAACAAGTCAACGGCTCTGCAGATATGATGTTTCGAGTAAACATCGAGGGCGCCACTCTCTAGAAGTTTGCAGATCCTTGGTATGACGACTGTAGAAATCATTGAGGCTACTAGATCACCATCTGGAGTGAGCGCCTCATCACTGCCCGACCTCGAGTACTCATAAAGACCTTGATACCATTTGAAACTATCAAGACTCCGGGAATCCTATTGCCAAATGTGAGCCGACATCGTCGTGTATTGTTCGACTGACCTGAATGCAATCCCATCCGAGCATCTCTAGCCGCGCCCAAAATTCCCAAACGCCAACAACACCCAGGCTGCCCCACGCATTCACATAACTATCAGTATATCTCTCTCGCCAAATATTCCATCTGCCTTTTCCTGGATCATGGAATTCTTCTGCTCTAACATCGGCTAACACTTCTTGCCTTTGAGAGTCAAGGAACTCCACAGCTTCGCTATATGCTTGTTCATCTGATGGGGGTAGCGATGAATCTGTTGAGTATCCATCTTCACTCTCCTCGATTTGACGCTTTGCCTGACGAATCCGTCTCCGTTGGATGCGAGCCGAACGTCGTTCACGTCGCAGAGCCGCAGCGTTTGGCTTGATCGTAGTCCGACCAAGTTCATCAACTTCTTTTATTTCAATGTTTGCCAATTCAGGTAGCGCACCAAGGAATGCTGATAGATCATCATCATCATCCGCTTGTCTTCGTTGCTTGATGATATCATGCCGTTCTTTAAGGAGGGAAAACTGTTCTTCTTCAAGCTTCTCTAGTTTTGGAAACTAAATAACATGTTAGCACAAGGCGTAAGGACAAAGGCTCGAAATTGACCTTTTCATCCAGAAAACCAGCAACACCTTCTACCCATTGCTTGAAATCATCAAACCAGGCACGTTTCTCCTCGGCAATTTCGATCACATTCCGCATCTCTCTCTCTCGCTTATCAACCGATTCTCTCTCCAGAACAATAGAGTTGAGAGCTACGGTATTACTTGCATGTGACATCGTGATTTTTGTCATTTTCTCAGAAAGGTGAGTCAGGGCCGGAGCAAGGACTGGAAGAGATATCAAAGGAGGGACTACATAACAATTAGTGCAGTCATTGAAGTGTGTAAGTTCAAGACTGACTCGGTGCAGGCCTGTAGAATTTTTGAACTTTGGTAGATGCTGACTGTGGTTCTCGGTGACCGCCTCTTCGAAGCTGCTCTTGTTCCCATTCCATTGTTTCTTCGTCTTCTTCTTCACTAAAGTAAAATTGTTGAGCTGAGCCTGAGCTTCATGACACGGTAACATACGCATCGGCAATTAATTCTTTCATTGTTTCACGGCGGTTAGCAGCTGCCTTCTTTGTTGCTTTCTTTCCGAGAGCAATGCGCTCCCGAGCACTTGTGTATTCTGCGAATTCTGGTGTGTGGTAGGCGGGTGAACACAAAAATAATCACTGCGCATCCAAAAGCAAGGACACAGACCATCATCACCTTCACCTAGCTCATCCTCTTCCCGGACTAAGCGGGATTCGGGATGCGGCCCTTGGTCGATATCCTCAGAACGAGTGACACTGAGAGAAACGAAATCTCCCGATAACAGGTCAGTTTTGCGAATTTGCTCTCGTTGCTCTCTTGCTGTTTTGATAGACGACTCGGAGTGAATTACAGTTGTGGTGCCCTCTAAGAAACCAATCAGAAGAGCTCAATATCTTGTAAAAATCCGAATGCAAACCCATCTCAACATCGAATATTTCCATGTAAGGGTCATGTTCGTCGTGTGTGGGAGTTATATTTTTTGTGCTTGGTCGAGTAGAGGGTGTGCTGGCTTTCAATTCGTCGAGATATGCCCGGTCATACTTTGGTCCACTGTTGGGGCTAACAGTTGCTTCATCCAAGTCCAAACGTATAGCCCTGGAGTAGTAGCGGCAGAACCGATGAATACGACGGGAAAGATGCTCCCGATTGTCACATACGACGGATGTTTCCCAAGAGCAATTCTACGGCTCAGACTTGATTTTTTGACTTTGAAGACCTCTGCATTGTCTTCCTTTCGTTGAAGTAAGAAGTAACGTCACATAGCAAACGGTGAGCGCTTACTTCTTCATCACCACCAAAACTCAGCTTAGACTTAGCCTTGTTCTTCTTTGCCTTGTTCTTCAATTTCGCAACTAAGGTGCTGGGAGATTGTCCCACGTCGGCAGAGTCAAAATCTTGAAGCTCTTCACAGTCAGGTTTAGTATCATCTGGTGAGACGTCGCGTTGTCTGTGTGCGGGCTTCGTTTTTGTCCTCTTGAAGATGAGCGGCGAAGGTGAAGTCATACTTCATTAGGGAAGCACGTGACTTTTGCAGGACCCTTGAACAGCTTCCCACGCAATCCAACCTCATTAATGTCTGAAGCTGCAACATTGCGACCCCGACCGAAACCGCGCCCACGCCCTGTGACTATTCAATCTTATGGCTCATGCGATCCTTCTGCATTGACTACTGGGTCTCTCACATTTGATGGGATTGACAATAGTGATAATCAGTTCGTCGTAAATCGTGGTCGAACAAAGGAAACTTGGAGAAAGCTTGACGAGATAAACAAGAGTACAGATTTCTCACTCCTTCATCATACTACAGTTATTCTCAACATGCTTTAACCAAGTTACATTAACGCCTGTGACGGATTCCGACAGTGATCTTAGCAGAACTTCAATCCCTTTGCAAAAGCGTGCCAAGAGTAGTACAACCCCTCAATGGCGAAAAGCTGGGGGAGAACTTAGGTGTGTCTTGATGATGAGGGGTTAAACGTGCAATTACACGGCTCCCTAGGTTGCTCTTGACGTCATCATCTTCTGAATCCGATGACATAGAAATAATTGGTGTTGGTGCACCCAGAAAGAACGGAGACCCGCTCAGTCATAGTGAACGCAACCACTACAAAAGGAAAAATGTGTGTGCAAAGTCTCGCTCTCTAACACCTCCGCCAGATATACCTCCAGCTGTCATTGCAAGTGCACGCAATATTGTGAGGTACGCGCCCATCACCTAGGCCAGATACCTTTGTTTGTTACACTATTCTAGGCAAACTTTTGATGAGCAACACACACTATTGGACTCCACTTATGATGATGAGTTCGATGATTCTACCAATACAATCGTTCTTGATCCTGAACTCGAGCGAATTGCCGAGATCGTAAATTCTCAGCCATCGATTCGAAACCTGTCTGAAGACGGGAATGAACGTGTGGTTTTTTCTGTCAAATGGCAGAAACACCCTTTGAATGCGGCAGATCAGGAACCTACATGGTCCTATCGGATGCGTGTGGTATATATTCTTTTCTAGACATTGACCAATGAATGATTGATCATTTTAAGGATGAGTCATTCCGGTCGTTATTTGAAATGGTAGCTGAGGATGCTCAAGTTCTTACCAGTGCAGTAGTGTTGAGCTATAACAATAAACGCATCTTTCCCTCGACACGACCCAACTCTCTTGGGTTATGTGGTGAAGTGCAAATTAGTGCGCTGTCCCTATCAATCCTTTGGGAGAGTTCATATTGATCAACATTGGAGCAGCTGCTTGCCATCAAAAGACATATGATTACACTCATCATCAAAGACATATGTTTCCAATACCAGGTTCCACAGATGAGAAACATTCCTGCAACATGAACGTAGAAGAGGATGTTATCACCACTTTATCTGAGAATGACGCCGAGGATGGCAATAATGTCATTATATCGAGTGCCAATGTAACTCACTCCAGCAAAATGAGTTCGGATCTACTATCTAGGTTGCCTCAAGGGGAGTCAGATGCTGAGTCGCAATCAGATGATGGAAGATTCAAGATTATTCTCCGCTCCGGAAAAGTTGCCAAGGACATCACGCTCATTGTGCGACCGACGACTAAATGCAGTTCTATTGTCAAAACCTACATCAAAAAAGTAGGCCTAACTGAGCAGTACCCTCATGTATTTGAGGAGGCTGCCGCTGAGGATCCAGCAGCACTCGAAAGTAGAGTGAGGGGTCGACGCAGACCAGGAGGCAGAGGGAGAGGTAGGGAAAAGGGTGGAGGTGTGAGTAAGACGGCGACAACTTCAATGCCAGACTTATCAAGACTTTCAGATCCTCGGATCTGGGTTGATGGTGATAAAATGGATAACAATGCAACGATAGGAGAGGCTGGTTTGGATGATGGTGACATGGTCGATATTGTGGGACTTTAATTATCTCTTCCGCTTGTTTCATCTTGGTACAAATACTTGATTTTTATGTCAACAAATTCTATGGACTATCAGAAGATGAACAAAGGAAGTATTAAAAGAAGCACGAACATAGTTGCAAGATAAATAATAATCGAGGCTACACTACCAGTGCTCAGTAGCATTCTTCACCAAAATTCGTGCATTATTCACGAAGGCGCGTATCAGCTCGTCAAACGCATTTCGGTCTTGCTCTGGAACATTCTGATCATTTCTCCGTGCAGCTAATGACTTGAGCAAGTCTGATCTTCCAATCTCGACTTCTAGTTCATGGGTTACCTGCGGCTAAGAAAAACATTGAGTATTCATAACCCAAGAGGATAAGACGAAGCATACTGGCGCTACTGTAGATGTCTGGGTTGTGACCTGAGTCAAGTCAATAACGAATTCTTCGTGCGAGTAACTCAATCGGTCTTTTTTCCGTGTGTGCAGGACTGTACCAATTGGGTGATGTTCTAGATCTTCTGTCAACACAGAATACAATGTAAAATAGGAACGGTTACTTACTTTGTACTTCGACATTCACGCTTACACGCCAATCTACATGATGCTTTGGGCTTAAGATATTCAAATCCCCAAGACGGATCTTCTGTATACATTCGACAATTTGATTCGATTTTTCATCTTTTGTTAAACGAATTTTGTCTCGGTCATTGGGTGAGTTAGGGTCAAGCGGGTAGAATGAATCCTTGAGGAGTTGATGTCTGTACTGCAGCGGGCTTGCAGGATATGAGGGTTGTTGAGATGCAGAGGTTAACTGGTTAAGGCGGTTATTGAAGTGTTTGTGTTGTTGCTGTTAACCATGTTCCCAATAAGACAGTTCCTGACAGTGAGAAAACGTACTGCAGACATATTGGACTCGAACTGAATATCAGCCGAGTCTGGCTGAAGGACTTTATTATTGCCGCGGTCAAAAAGATAAGTGGACTGGGCACATAGAAGAAGCCGCAAGACGCACTAGTTTCTACAAGCACAGGCAGTTCGAATCGTCTGCCCGATATTCTATCCCTCAACACACCAACTTTAGCTTCCACTTCAATTCTCCCTGATGGATAATTAGGAGAAATAACCATAATCATATGATGTATAAAGTCTGCTATCTCTTTGATAAATTCGTCTAATGGTTCGACACCGAGAATCGATAGAGAGAGTGGGGGTAAGCTGCCACTTCCAGTTGTGGTGCCGGCATGCGGCTTAGCATGAGGATGAATACTAGAGGAAGAATTGCTACCGTTGATATGATAGGAATCCATATCTGCTGGCCGATGTCTTTTGGTCGATGAGAGAGAATCTGCGCGAGTAGCCGAAATGGATGGACCATATTGTAACCAGTGCTAAATCTGTCCAACCCTTATAATCAGACATTCCATGACTACAGAGTAATATCCGTTCAGATTTATTTAAATTCTAGTAGGCCCTGGCGTCATCGAAATAACAGGTAATAGTCCATACATGTTTATTTCAGAATCCACAAAAGTGTGCACTGAGAGTAAAGTAGAGTTAATGGACAACTACTTACGGTTCCAGCCAGTTCATGAATTGAAAGTGATGTGGAGCCCGACCTGGGAAACAAATGAGTGTCAAAAAATGATAGATATTATTTCAACGTTACTTTGTGGGCGGGACCAGAAGGGGATGGTTCGTTGAGCTTTGTGGAGTCGAGAGCAAGAGAGAAAGTCGCACGGACGCCTTCATTGAATTTTTGACTGAAGCTAAGGCCAAAGACACCTTGATGGTTGACTTTGGCCTTGACGAAAGAATGATTATCAAGGCAACTAAAGACTAGAGATCAGCATCTAAAGCTGGGTAAGTAAAAATCAATACACATACGTCTTGGTGCCGACTTCGAGGGCAACACCTCCTTGAGTGGCCTTAGCATCATAGAGGGCTTTGGCGCCAACCTCCGTATCTTTACTGACACGATGGTAGTAGCTACCAGTGTAGGTATTGCCGCTGTTGAGAGCGTGGCAAGTGATACCATATTCCCGTGCACTGTAGCCAATAGCAGCAGCGAACCGAGATATGCTGCCATCGTTAACGTTATAGGCAGCTTCACCACCCAAAAGGAAGCCCTCGTGACCAAAAACTGTATCAACTGTGAAAGTAGGGCCCTAAAAGCCGGATGAGTTAAAACAAATGAATGGATCCGGAATATCTACAACGAACTCGGAAAACATCGAGGAGAGCGCGAGAGTGAAAACCGGGATGTTTGGCAGTGGCAGTGAACATGACATTCTTGGTTCCTTTCTCTGGGGCTAAAGAACTGTCGAGAGAAAGCTTGACACCGTCAGCGATCTGGTTATCGAGTTCGACGTTGTTACGGAGAGTATTAGAGGTAGTCCAGGCTTGGGTGACGGTCAAGCCATTTAGGCGGTCATACCACTTGGCCTCGATGTCACCAGAGATGGCGTCAGTCTTTAAATCACGATTTCCAGCAACTTTAAATGTGACACCGGAAGGAGTCTGGGTCCTGACTTCAAGCGAAGAGCTGGAGAAATGATAGTCCTTATTAAGCAAGTCGTGGACAGACTTGCCGAGGTCCTGAAGACAGGTTTCAGTATGGCCATCAAAAGAAACCAAGCCAATGGCATATACCTTCCAGGAGGGGGGAACGGGCTGAGACATGATTGTTTGTAGCAGAGGAGAATGCGCTGAAGTTGGACGATGTATCGAATGTTTTTTAAGCAGAGATCGTGGGAAACGTAAGGAAAGAACCGGCAGTGTCCAACTACGCTAATATAAATCGGAATTATAATTTACACGATCGATTAAGATGGTTTGAACGATCAGATTTTCAGCAAAATGGCGAGACAAGCAAGAGAAGCACAGTATGTCTCAGTTGATGCATCGAACATTTGACTAGGACGGTCTCTACACCCGACCCTCGTCAAATGAAGGTAACAAAATTCTTGGTTCTCCCATGACAGCATCATCAATCACCCGGCTCGCGTTTTTTCTCATGCCTCGAGGTTTGTTCTACTCCCGAGATCAGCCAGGCGCGAGGTTCTCACGAAGACGCGTTGTTTTGCTATGTTGTGTCATAGTTCAAGATTAGGGATGCAAAGCTGGATCCTAAATTGCCCGCTCTCTCTATATTTCTAGTCTTCTGCTTTTCAGCATGGAGGCTTTTGCACTACTGGGTTCAACAGCGGGAAACGATGTTTTTTCAATATCTGATCAAGCTTTGTCAGACAGGTTACAATTCGTCCAAGAGGTAATTGACAAATTTGTGTACAGACCTACGTGAGCGGGCTTAGTTGATATATTTCTTAGATTGGCTTTGGGAACTGGGGCAGTGTCTGGCTGTGTCATCCAAAGGTTTCTCGATATGCAGGTAGTCTTGGGACCGCCCAAGGACAGAAGATTGCAGTCAAGCTTGTCCACCGGTCAAAAACCTCGACCACGGCTGCACGCGTTCGGTCCCTGTATGTCAGACGTTGTTAGTCATTCATACTAGTCCCACAATTATTTCCTATAGCTGGAATGAAATGAAGATTGTCCGAAACTTCAAGAATGATCCGCATCCGTCTATCATACCTTTCTATTCTTTCGTCCTGACCCCATCATATGCACTCATCACTATGTGAGTCTTATTTGCAGTCTTTATGCTCTGAATTAGAGGCTTGGAGGACACTTTGCCTCTTCGCTTCGGATCCACTTCCAAGATTGACAATAACCATGCCTCCAGGGCCTATTTTCCGACTCTCGTACCTGTGGAAGTGGAAGAGTTTAAGGCCAGAGAATGGTTCCGCTCTCTTCTCTCTGGTGTTGAATTTCTTCATCAGCGTGGTGTGGTTCACAATGACATTAAGTGAGTATTACTAGATTCAATATCCGACATGACTCAAGGAAGGTGTTCTAGACCAGCAAATATCTTATTGTCACACAAAAACATCCCAGTGCTTGTTGATTTTGGGTTCGCAGAAAAATACGAACTCGATTCGCCTACCGCTTTTCATAGCAACCTCTCATACGGGACACCTGAAGTACGTGATTGTAATCGAGATTGGACACCTCATTCAGCTCTACTTTCAGTACCTATCACCTGAGCGCGCCTGCGGCATTCCTCATGACACGCGCAAATCCGATGTCTGGTCCCTCGGCATCACCTTTTTTGAGATCCTCGTTGGCCGTACCCCATTCGAGAACACAGATGGGGAACAGCTCAATACGAAGGATGATCTCGAAAATTACTGGCAGCGCACTCTCTGTGGCACATGGATTGGTGACTGGAAGATGACTGCAGAGATGGAGAAACTTCTTCAGTGCATGATCGCTCCAAACGCTGACTTACGCTGTACTGCCTTTCAGGCAATGGCCGACGAAATGTGGCGTCTACATCCTGCATCCACAAAGAGTCACAGTAAGAATATTTATTGAGACCATGGCAACCCATTGACAAATTTCTCAGAGCGAGCGACCAGTGCTAACGATACTTCTGCCTTTGAGAAGGCTCCCAACATGACAACGAGACCAGGAAAGGAAAAAATTATTCCTCCTGGCCCTGACAGCCCGGCCACTCCCTGCGAAGGCATTTCTACTCGCGCACTCGTCAAATCCAGGTCACAGTCCAAAGTTGCCGCCAAAAAAGGTATGTGCTTAATTTAGTGGCGATCCCCGCAAAAGTTTAATATCTGATTGGGCATCAGCTAAGAAGCATCCGTACATTCCTCTTATCCCCGATCTCTCCCCAATCAAGCCATCACCACCAACAACACCGTTGAAATATGCCACTGGGAAGGAGAATATTGCCTCACTTAAAGGGAGGACCTCAACCCCCCCTCGTCAACTAGTTGGTATTTTGACTTCACGGAATGGGAATCTGCCTCAAGCCAATATGCCTATCAACAAAACAACTAAGGAGAAGTCTAGAGCTCCACGCAGTATAATGAATAGAAGCATATCACGAACGAACTCCCACAACGTAGAGGATTTTTCTCTTATCACAAACCAGAGGAGCATTAAAGAGTCAACAAGCGTAAGAGACAGAGTAAGAGACTGGGAGAAGGAGAGAAAAAGACTGAGGGAGATGACAAGGCTAGAAGAGACTGAACGAGAGAGGGATGAAGAACTAGAGAAAGAAACGAAACAGGAGAAACCCAAGAGAAAACTTTCTATTTCTATTAAGGAACGTGAAGTTTACAGCAAGGAGGATTATGACACGGCGGCGTTTAACAAAATTCTGTCGCCCTCGCTTGCTATCACCCCTTCTTTAGCACAAGGTAAGCTGCCTTTGCCCTTCTCCACTTCCATGCTGTTGACTCGTTCTCTGTTGTGATCCCACAGATACAAATAAGATGCCTACTACTGGAGCACTTTCCAGATCGAGCAGTGTTTCGGACAAGAGTTTTCGTTATGCAATCAGATCCTCTATCGGTAAGTCACTAAGATACTACTACAAATTTGAAGATTTGTTTGAGCTGATTGCCTCTCCCTGCAGACAAGACTCTTGGGGTTTACAAATTGTCCGCACTCACCCATGGAACCAATGGCTGTTCAACTCCCGCGTACAGCCTCGATATCGATATCGGGAATATCCGACCCGAAATTAACACACCCTTTACTCGAGGAGGCAGTCAAGCGCAATCTTGGAAACATGAAGGTAGGTTCATTAATGAACACTATCCACAATGATACGCCCACGTCCATCGTTTTGTCAGTTAACTCATCACTGCCCATGGCCAAGCAAAGCGAAAAGGTGACCACAGATTCGCGCATAGATCGATTGACTGTCTGGATGCAAAACGTTGAACGTGAGTGTCAGCCCGTGGCTTGCGAGGTGTTGTGAGCTTCCCGTGTTAATGATAAGCCTATTTGATAGGTGTCATTGAAGATGCTCATCAGGGTTTCGCTACATCGACCAGGACAGATGCGTCATTGCCATCGCTTCCCGTTGCTCCAAGAAATGTTTCCAGCGGTCGTAGTGCTCGGTCCTCGCGTCTTCCTCGCAAAGTCCTCGCTGCCTCGCAAATATTCGTAGAATACGACAATCTCATAACCGATACTTCAAGCTCCGCCGATACGTCCGCTTTAGCTACGTTGGACCCAAAGTCTAGTAGCTGTGGCTCTTTCAATGTCAGTAGTACCCCAAGTAATTCCGTGTTTTGCACTCCTGCAAACACGGATTCTGCTCAGATGCAGCTGTTGGTCCAAACTCCCTCACGAAAGAGGAGGACAACTGTTTCAGAGGACTCGCCTGTTGCAGTTCTCAGGGACACTTTGATGACACCATCCAAGGGAAGAGAAAAGAGCCAGTCGCATGGGCATTTTTTGCAGCAGCAGATTGCATCGATTTCACGGCTCGAGGCCGAAATCAACAAACGTGAGTCATTATCTCATTGAATAAGTATGTGCGTCTTGAATTTGTTGGCTGATTGACCCTGTGAACTAGCTGTTGGATCCGAGTCCAATCAACGCCTTTCCGAAATGTTTGACCGAAGCATCTTCATTGCTACACCTCTTCGTTCATGTGAAATCCTCGAATCGCCGCATGCTTCTGCAGATGACTTATGTTCTTCACCGTATCACGTTGAACCATATCCAGAACGCAAAATCACTTTTTCTGATGGGCTTCCTGATACCACCCAACAACGCAAGCTGGAGGGTGTTTATGATCGCTTCCTTATGGCTACGTCTGGTGTCAAACGCGTCGGGAAAGGCTATCAGTCGGATTTTATCCCTCCTCGTCCTTCCGCATCAAACCGTACCAGCCTTGGATCGGGGGCTATAAAAAAGAGGCACAGCAGGATGTTCTTTGGTGCTCCAAAGACGCCAATGTTACCGCCCATCAGCTCAGAGGACGTCGTTCAGAGGAGAGGAGTTTCAGTGGATGAGATGGGCATTATCTCATATGGTCCAGTTTCTGCCGGACCTGATGACGTGGAGTCAACTGGGCCTCTGACTGTGTCATTTGTGAGAAAGGCCATCAAAGCCATAGTACCTTCGAGGATGGTCGTGGCTTGACGTCACGATTTTATTTTATTTTTTGGATCGACAATTTATTACACGGTGCTCGTTCGCAAACGTCACGATTCTTTTCTGGTCGAGGTCTGGACCTCTCTTTGATATTTCTGGTTTCTGCATTTTTCTCCTCCACCCATATCGATCAACTCACTGTCCGATCTATTCTCAATTCTCGGTGATGCTCGCACATTCCTTCGACGGCCTTCACTAATGTTCCGGTATTCCTAGGAACTACCCTTTTTTTTATTCATACCCTTGGATTCAGATTGACTATATCGCTTTCCTGCTGTCGTCGCATAACTAAGTGCTTGCTTTCTTCTCTCGCTACTTTTACTGGGATATTTATTTCTACCGGATTAGAATGCATTCGACTTCTCTTCTTACTCTATCGGTCGCCGCCTTTCAAGAGTGGAGTAAATGAGTTACGAACCATCATGACTAGTCTTGCTTATTAACTCCTAGTTTGTTTCCGCACACGCTATACTAATTACTTGAAATGAGTTTCTTGTAACTCGGAGGGCTCTCCGTCATCTGAAAACAACTGTTAGGACTCCGCGGTTACCCTGAGGCTCTGTTTAAGATATGATGTGGTTTCCGACCACTGAAGCGACAAACCAAATAGAGTAACTTCCCTGCATTGCGAGACCGCCGATACGCAAGATCAGTGTGACTTACTTTTATCCACCACGTCATTTCAAATCCTCATATGTCTATACAACATCAACAGCCTGTTCTTGCTGATACAAATACTGCTGAATTCGCAATAGCAAATACATCGTGTCGTATCCTCGTCGTTTCGCCTTCAGTCAAAAATGCAATGGTACTCATCCGTCGTATGTCAGTCTCTCGACACATGATACGTGTCTTTTGGTTCAATCTTAGTCTTAACCTGGTATCCGTCATATGACTTGTGGCGCGTATAGGTATCCAGGCTCTGGGTGGTTCAATTGATATTCAACCGGAGGAGATTACAAACTACAACAAGGATCTATTGTCCCATGATCCAGTGAAAATTCCTTGGACCATTGAGAACAGGTATTACTCTGCGGATGTGCATTTTGCAGTGTATCCTATGCGAGGACTAGCCCCTTATATACTACAGAATGTGCCCGCAATAATTTTTGTATGGGAGAGCAACAAGGTGAACTACAACGACCAGTACATCCTCGAAACTAACAGTTGAGATATGCATTGTCAGGCATACAAACATCATGTCGAGAGGATTTCCCGCGATCTGGGCGGGTACGAGCCTGAAGTGTCCCTGGCTGTAAGAATGAAGGCTTCGCTCGACATCATTTCCGAAGAGGAAGAAGCCGAGGAAGACAACGCATCCATTGACGAATTTGTATCGAGATTTAGGTTTGAGTATGTCGATGCAACGTTGGAAGACAAGGAATGCAGAGATAACGATAAGTTTAACGGTAGGCTGTAATCTTCCTCGGGGATCTAGTTATCTGACTTTTTCTGGTAGTAGATATCCCCGACCTCCCTCGCGTCCTGGATGCACTAAGCACAGTTATGTGGCCTTCGATGAGAAGCCACGACAGGAATCTCAAATCCAAGCAGAGGCTTGCACAACGCAACCCTAGCTTGTTTGAATGGGGGGCTAGAGATGGATTAGATCCGTTGGTCAACAGCTTAACGACCTCGAATTCACAGCTTTCTACACAATCGAGTCGCATGCAAAGTGAAGTGGAAGAGCTTGCGAGGTGGTTGGAGGACGGTGTACAGGATGAAGATCCGTGGAAGGTGGCAGTGTCTTCGGGCGTGACGACAGAATACAAACTTTCTTCTTGGGATGCGGAACAGATGAAGTCATCAGAGCCAGTTGATTTTGCAAGGTTTGATGATGATTTCACAGTGTTTGTCTCCGCTCCTTGCGGCGAAGATTCCAGCAGGAAATCTGGTCATTCCACACCGATTGAAGATGGATGCGAGGATCGCGATGGACTGAAACCCCCGGCTGATGGGGTGAGACTGTATAACCCTCTGGCCTCGGTTTCAGATTTCGGAGGGAGCGAGGGAAGTCCGGATTTTTCACGCGTAATATTCGACGACAGGGGTGAAGAATTGTCTACACATGAAGAAACTCTTGGAACGTCGTCAAAAATATTTGGGCAAGGGAATGAGTCACTGTTGACGGCTAATTCTCTAGGATCACCAAAGTTGTGCCTGGATGAAAAGCCAGAAGCCAGCGTACTCCAGCTTGATGGGGAGGATGAATACGAATCAGCACCATTCGATCTGTCGAAGATATTTGGCGCTCTTCAACAAATGAAAGAAGATATTTCTGGAATGGAAAATGAAGATGAGCGACGTAAGGCAGCTGCACGTGTTGCACTAGGCCTGGTATATGGTTTGGATGCAGAGGGCGATTTTTGAAGGTTGATTCTTACTGTGGCATGTACTTTCCTTTTTAATTCTGCGCGGGCATAGTCTGCATAAAACTTACGTCACGAGATGGCCATGTTACGGACATTGAAATCACAGGGATGACCGTGGGAGATGGTTTGGGGAATGTAATGAAGTAGAGCGTCCTCCCTATATTTTGTCGAATCCTCCCACTCGGTCGAATAACCGCACTCTTGTTTACTGATTCCCTGGAGATTGATCACCTCAACACCATACAGCTTCCAGAAGATTCCTTCGCCACTCGGAAGTCCCCAGATTCCCAGGGTTCTCGTCCTTCGATCTACGGAACTCAGTATATTCCTTCCAGTCCCCGCCAGACTGACTCTCCAACACACATCATCACATCGAGGATGAGCATCCTTCCTCTCAAAAAACAATCCTCGACCTTTACATTACCCAATTCACCTACTCCTATCTCCCCTCCTTTACTCCCCTCCACTTCCCAGTCTGATTGCGATCTATCCTGTACCAAGTTGGATGTATTCAATAAACCCATGCCAATCCGACGAAAATCAACCAGCCGACCAACAACTGCAAGCTCGCACGGAGAAACCACTCCTTGGCAGTATCAATCCAGCCTATCTCAAACAAGATCTTTGAGTCCGATCAATGACAACTTTGCAAAAACACCTAACTTAGACATCAAAAATTCATCAACCAAATCGAAGCCGTCTTCAGTGAAGTCTACCCAGATGTCTGGGACATCTGCTGGTCTGATAGAGGATGTAAGTCAGGATGTAAGCTCTCCAGAGTCGATTCCCGAAATAAACCATTTTCCGACCTCCGAGAGCACACCTGTTCTGAATATTCCGCCGTCCATAACAGCAAGGGGTTCTGTAAAAATTGCCACACCCTTGAAGCTTGTCCCTTCACCATCATATCTCCAGGAACACACCACAAAGAATGCTTCCAGTTCATCATCCATACCCCTGGACTGTCCGTATCTTCCCTCTTCTGATCTGTCTTCCTCGAGTCGCAAACAGTCCTCCCTTTCGATAACTCACTCGCATGGCTCGACGTCCTCCCAAGTCACTAAGACCGGACCCACGGAAGATGTCACGCCCTGGGAACTCCAACCTGGCCCAGACCTGGCAACATTGGAAGATAGCGAGGGGACCAGAACGTCTCGATTAGGTGTATCTTTGACATTGGCTCAGGTTGAAGCAGTAACACCATGGGAACTCCACTCGGCTCCGCCCCCATTGGATGATAACTCGAGGATTACAATATCGAGTGAATTCACGAAGAAGTCCTCGGTGAGTAATTCACAGAATATGTTCAAAGCTATCGAAGACATTTCCATGTCTCTTTTTGGCTCGAACCCATGGTTTTTGAACCATAACATCTTTCTTTGAGGATTGGTGCTGATGGCTTGTATGCTGAACAGGGAAATGCCTGGTCTGATATTTCGTCCGTTCCTACTCGGAAACAGGGATCTAACCAACACCAAAAGAAGCACCCAAATGACTCCCATCAATTCACGAAACCACCGCATTTGCCAGTCCAATACATATCTGTCTCTGCTCCGCAAGGACAAAATTCTGACTCTCAAACATCATCGCTGGGAGGAGCTGTCCAGCCATCTGCTTCAGTCATATCTAAGGTTTCTGTTGAGTATATGTCAACTGCCGATCGAAAGACTTCACAGCCTCAATTCTTCCAAGTCAAAGGTAAAGGTCACCACCAGCATGGCGGGGGCGTCACCCCAGGTAAAATTCATCATGCATACGACGAAAAAAAAGCTCCATATCCGCGGTCTTATGGCACGAAAATCCAAGACCTGTGAGTGTCATGAATCCAAAAAGTCTGCGAAAGTCTGCGAGTGTCTTGTCATACGATATCCCCTCTCCTTGGCCTGCTCCTTTCATCCATTTCTAATCTTTGAACCGTGTCTTTTGCAGGGATATCTGGGATTCTATGATGTGCTATCAAATATGCAACAGCTGGACTTGGCATGCTTTTAAGGAGCCACCGAAGGCAGTGTAAGTTTGAAATTGTTAGTCAGATATCATGGTACTAGCGAGTTTCCCAGATTGGATGTAGGTTGTGGTAAGAAAGGAAAATTTACTGACTGATATGGAATTGCTGAGGAATAATACAGGTACTGGCCTGTGGATAACTCATGCTGCAAATACGTGGAAGGTAAGTGACTGTTGATTGGCGCTAAGATATTTTTTAGCTTATAGCTGCCTTCCAGGAATGCCATTTCTGGGGTAAGATTATTACCACTCGTAATAAGTTCTGATATCTTAATTCAATTGTCTTTGCAGGTATAGATCTGGTTCCAACGCAGCCGAACCTCACAATACTTGGGACACACGACTTGAATCAGAGGATCCATTGGGTACATCATAATTTGTATGTGTTTCTGAACTGCTTTGTGTGCTGTTCCTGAGATGAGTTCTATAGTCTTGAAGGGCTTCCCTTCGAAAATGAGATATTCGATTATATGTAAGTTTGTTGTGCAAAAACATTGTCTGGGATTCAGCTCATTTATCGGCCCTTAGACATATCAAACGTGTGGGGCTTGGTGTACCTGAGGACAAAGTAAGTGGCTTTTGTCTTTGTCTCCATCTCGTAGACTTCAACACTCATGTTGACTAGTGGGATCCTTTGTTTGAAGAATGCAAACGTGTGCTTAAACCAGGTGGCGCTTTTGAGGTCAGCCATTCCAGATCGTACATGATCCCTAGCCTTTTCCTGTTCTCATCGTCATATATACAGATAATCGAGGAAGATCTATTCTTTCCGGGAAAACCAACTGACTCTAGCGAAATATCTTCTGGCGGCTTGACAATATCAAAGGAAGAATATGAAATTCTGTCGGTTGGCAATTCAACAACACACAATGATTCCTCAGCCAATCGATCTATCTCTATGCTTGATACTGCTAGTCCCACTAACGACAATGGTAAAATCGATCGATTCTCAACAATCCCTGCGATCATTCAGACCCCATTCATGAAACCTCTACTTTCAGATCATTGTTCGCCAGAGACATCTGCTCTCGCCTCTAAGTCTACAAATCCATCCGCCTCGGATGATATAACTACACACGATGAAGATACATCTCTGTCCTCTCGTGCTATTGTATCTTTGGACGGCTCTCAGGCCAGTATGCCACGCTCACAGTTTGTGTCAAGATCCGACCTATCTACTAAGATCCCATCTAGCTCTTATAGTACCACCAGTCCCAGGCGCTCCGTGATTTCCCTAATACACTTGCCGGGGCATAACACATCTACATCAGAGCACACAAGATCTGCTCCTAAATTGAGAACTTCTAATGTGACAAAGGATTCCAATCCTCAAGGGCCGCTTAGTCGAACTAAAACTAGTTCTTCACATGAAACACAAAGTCAAGCCTCTGCAGAAGGACACCTGGCCCATAATGGCAAGCTAACAACAGAGCGCGAGTCATACTTGTTGAGACAATACAAAGCCCCTTTGAATCCCAGGGACCATACCATTCTCGAGACTATATACGCTGAAATGCTTGCCTCTCGCTTTATCAACACTAATCCCCTCTCTATTATCCAAAATTACCTGGAATATCATTTTTTTGGTGAGTATCCCCTTGGTGATGGCTGGCCTTCCTGACAATCTTGCAAGATGTTCGAACACATCCCCCACTACTGCTCACCTTTCCACATACTGCCCTGTTGCATTCGGGGTCACGATATGTGATGGACTCTGAGAGTGAGACAGAAAGCTCCGATGAATTTTCTTCAGATGGAGAAGTCCGTGATGCTATCAGGCCAAAACCACCTAAAACAAGGATCCCGAAGGAATCTCTAGATAGCTGTGCACGATTGCCTAGAAACAGCTCAATCAGGTCACGCTATCGTTGTACGTTAGGGAAATCCTCTGAGTATGAGCCTAGCGGCCCTCGATTCTTATCATTTCCACACCTGATCCAACGACAATCTCCTTATGTTTTCTTCGACGAGTCTCGCGGTTATTCTTTCTCGCCTGCCACACATTCAAACAGACGAAGTGTGGATGGAAACCCATCAGGCCCAGTGCTAATGCCGAGGTTACCAAATTCGAATTTGAACATCGATATCAAGACACTAAATACGCACTTATGCCTTCGCATGATGGAGATACTCGAATGTTCTGAATCAATGTGGGAGTGGGTCATACAATATCAGTTAAATATGACCAAGGGTTCGGACAACGGCGCTGGAAAGCATACTACCTCTCAGGATGTAAATCACCCTATGCGAAGCAAGACGAGCTTGAATTCAACCTCAAGTATCAATTCGAACGAATCCGTCATGGATGGGATAGCAGAGATGACTCGAGATGATTTTGAGATGCTACTGGTCAACTTCGAATTGTGAGTACTGCAAGCGACTTGATTTCTAAATAATGAATCTGTCGTATAGTGATATGCAAGACCAAGCATCTGTGGACTTGACATTACAGGAACAATCTGATTGGCATGTCTTTGCCTCTCCTCGGGATTTCAGGCGTCAGGCATTTGACGATGCTTGCAAGAAGTGGGATAAATGGGTTAGAAAGCAGGAGAACAGAGCCCGCTATCTTGCCTACCACCCCTCTAGAGCTTTGAGGAATTATGAAGCGACCTTGACAGAGCATTGCAATGGCATGCCCCCCACAGACTTGGATAGTCCCAGCATTGTCACTACCAGTGGTTACAGCGTTAGTCTGAACGGCAAGTGTCCTACAAAACAAGACTTTCTTGGTATGGCATCTCTCGGCTCATCAAGCTTACCACCCTTCAAACGATTAAGTCGAGCTCTGCGTGTCTTTTGTGCATGGAAGCCCCAAGACCCTCATTCACCCAATCAAGCGGTTCCTACTCACCATACCCTTGTATCCTGATCCTATTTAGAATTTTTCCCTTGACACCACTAGAGTGCCTCGCAGAAAATATTTGTCTCTGATTTAACTATTGGCGTACTTTAATTAGTAACATTCCAACACATGATCCTGACTACATCATTCTGCTGGATCAGACAGCACCACGAACAGCAGCGAAAAAACATTCTGTTACCTTTTTTCGTTTGCAAACATAACGGTCCAACTGTTCGATGTATGGGGACTCCTAATAACACAGGCAGGAGTGCTGAGGCATCAGTGTGGGCTTGAATGAGCAGATGCTGATGCCGATAACACATCTAACTCATCTATTCACTGATCAAGTTTCGTGCGCGGTGGCCTCATAAGTTTCCAGAGGACAGAAATCGGCAGTGAATACTGACGAACGAATAATTCTTTTTTGAAGTAGTGTTACGGGAGAGATCCAACAGCCGTGAAATCCTGCAAAAGAATCTCGTTATGGAGTTCGGTTCCGTGCCGTGCCGTGACATCTCTCCATGACAAATGCGTCCCATTGTCCCTCGATCTTAACACAGCCCCTTGCGCCACCACTAGGCTCAGGACCCTAAAATGGGTATGATTAATCAGACATCCGTAACCATTAACCCTTTATTGGAAATCCTGGATTGGCAGAGCCTTAGCCAATCAGCGTGGAAAGGACGGCTGAGATCATGCGCACCCTGAGTCCGATGACCTCGAACGGCCGATTTTGGGGTGTCTTCTGTTCTTTTCTCCCACCCTATTTTGAACTCGATTGACGCGGTGTCGGCTGGTACGGGAAAAAAGGGTATTTCGATTTCCTTATCGGCCATGAGACCCCTTGATGGCATATGTGATGATGGTGCGTGGGGTATCTCTTATACCCCCTACTTGTGCATGCTGTTTCCAGCGCATGGGCGCTCATTAGTAAGACGCCCGACTCAATATGTGACATTCTGAATGTAATCACCTGAAGAAAATTTCTAAACATATGCATTGACTCCTCCCCCCACACACAAGTCGCGTAGTTGTTTGATTGACAGTTGGTAGATATGTAGGGATGATTCCTTCCGCAAGAAACTCAATTTAACTTCTCTGCCGGTCGTCGCAGCCAAATTCTTTTCCCATCGATGATTAGAATCTTCGTAGACCCAATTGGATTACGTGTAAAAAAAGATCAAAGGTAAAAACAATGACAATAACCCTCTGTACGACCATTTTGCGATCACACACAAGCCCCGCCCGTGTGCTGTAACTCCGCACTAACGGTCGTTCCGCGAACACGTGTACAGGCGTTCCTCGGTAGGTTTTCGTGCCCGAGGGTGGTATGAGGTTCGATTTAAAGATACTATTTGACATGACTTGTACCGAGATAGAATGTCGAGAAGCTGATGTGTGTGTGGGGGAGATTTCTTGTTATTTTATGAGAGAAAATTTGTTCTTTATCACCCAAATTTTTGTAAGGACTTGTTATCGTTGCCTTTTTTTTCGGAACTTAGTAGTTTCAACTTTGAATGCTAACGAAACCCCCTGCTCCTCTCATCATCAGCTCTGGTCCTTAATTCTGATACCCGAAGTCGACACAAACGGAAGTTAGGATGTCATTTTTGCTTTGCGGGCCATTTTAGTATCCAAAGGGAGGAAAGTATACATATTTGTGTATGTGTGGCATCTAAAGTCATTGCACGTTGTGAGAGACTCGTAGCTATTAAATGATAGGACATTGTTTTCCAAGCTATGCAATTGTCAAGGCACTGAACGGAACACGGAAGCCATTATGCAAGGGGTTTCCTTTGATCTCTCATCAATTGGGAGGAACCAATAACGATTTCTATTTGCAAACTTGTATTTTGAGCTACCAGATTTAGAAGAACAGGTTGGCCAAAGTGTTCATTCATGTAGTCGCTGTCCCATGCTGACAACGAACGTCATATGAAACCTGATCACGTACGAACATGACGAGATTGGAACCTCCTTCATGAACTAATCTTGATGCAAGATGGTTCGGAACATGGGTAATTGAATCAATAGGTAGTGTTATCAAGTTTGAGGAAAGGGTCATGTCGAGCTGTGTAAAAACTTGAATTGGGTGTGTATGTAAGAAAGGCCCGTTGGAATGCCTCCAAAAGATACATTGTATAGGATCCATGCTGGATATGGATAAGCGAACCTGAAATGCCCTAGAAACTTTTTACGACCAGCATCGCTGAGTATCAAATTTGACTTTCTTGACTTTTCTTTTCTGTTCCGTACTTGTAGGATAATTTTTCTCTTCCCGAAGTACGTATGTATCCTTCGTAGTCAAGAATACACTCTATTCAGAGCTGAGAGCTGCCGTTTGGATTACTCTCTTGTCCGACGACGAAGAACAAAATAATACTATAGCTTAGCACCCGAACCAAGGTGGTGAATTTAATTCATGCTGAATGTATCTTCAAATTAGAGTCCACTGAGCCTGCTGTTACTATAACGATGCTTTTTTTAAATAAATAAAAATCAACGATTTATTACACGGGGCGCGGTGACTATAGCAATGCTTCGAGGCCAGATCAGTGGGCACTTAGCATACCAAAATAAAGTATCGCCTCATAACCGCTCTAAATGATTAATTGATGGAGTCGTTACATGATGACATGTGTTTGATCGTATGCACCATGACTGAGACAGGCAGAATAGATCCACGATCATGTCGGAGAGAAACCCAAAGTGTCCCATGAATTGCCCGTAAAGATTTTCCCGAGGCTTTTCCACACATTACACCGGGATATCTAGAGAGATCTGCTGTAGAATTACGATGGAGACAGGGCTATGAACAAGATGAGACAGATAGGTGAATAATGCGGCACCAATAACAGACAGACTCAGGATGGGGCTAGTTATAGACCTCAAAAGGTTTGAATTCTGCTATAGCACACCAAAAAATCAAACAATGGAGAAGCATATAAAGTAAAATAAGCGAACATCATCGCGAAAAGTTTCGTCAAAGAATACGATAGGCAATGGTGCATTACAGCCCTCGATTCGTTTACATACAGATGGACCAGCGTGCAAAAAGGGAAAAGAGACGAGATTATATTCATCTCCTTGCATAATGGCCTCCCGGCTGAACTTGTTGAGCAGGGGCCCAGTGACCATGTTGAGCGGCGGCAGCAGCAAGACCTCCGAGTTGTTGGGTGGGAGGACCTGGACCAGGGGGGGCACCGATACCGGGATATGGGTAGCCGGTGGGGATGGAGTGGCCAGAGTATAAATCATGTTGCTGCGGGGGAGCCTGATGGTGCTGATGGTAGGAATTTCCAGCAGAGTAGGTCTGAGGAGATGAAGCCGTGACCTGAGTATGCTGCTGCTGAGGCGAAGTGGGGGAGCCAAGGGCGATCTGGGGCTGTTGCTGGGCCGGATGGGCAGGGTGCGGCTGAGTGGACTGGGCAGAGGGAGGAATTGAGAGGGGAGGAGGGATAGAGGCAGAGGGTGTGTGGGGGGAAGTTGCGCTGCGAGGGTTCGTAGCTGCAGAGGAGACACGACGGCGGCGCTTATCACCTGCAGAAGGGCGACCGCCGTGAGTAGCAGCGTCATCGTCGTCGTGGTCGGGGAGGTCGTCCTTGATGGGGTTGGAGACTTGTGGGGGGCTGATGGCTAGGCCGCCGGGGAGATTGGGGTTTGGTGGAGGCATAGGACCAGAAGCACGGTTGAGAGTTGGACCGACAGGGAGGGAGGAGGGGAGAGAGCCATGGGGGGCATTGAGACAGGCCTGAATGAGATTCTTACCCTCTGGCTGGGTGACAAGGGGCTGAAGCTTTGCAGTAGTGAAGGTGTAGACAAGACCAGTCTCAGAGACAACAAGCAGGAGGACCTGGGTGCCAGTGAGGGTGGACAATTCATATGCCTATGTCGATGTATGTCGTGTCAGAAAAACATGTCAAATCAGGCAGCTCAGTTACCTTTTTCATGATACCTGCAAATAGCCTTGTGAGAACACATCCCTCCAACTCTTGCTCTGCACCTTACCTGCTTTCCTTTTCGAGAACGTGATATGACGTCTCGACTTGTCCTGGATGTACTCAATCTTGATCTTGCGTCTCCCTGCCTTCTTGTCATTCTTTGGCTTCTCATCGTCCTCGTCGTCCTCTCCGCCGCTGTCTACCTCATCGTGGTCCTCAATGAACGCGTCGTCCACAACAGGTGCAACTACCCCTGCCCCTGGCTGGTGTGGGTCGGTGGCGGCAGTACTCCCGGAATGCATTTCGAGTGTGCGCTGGCGCTTGCGCATCGATGGCGAGGCTACAGGGGTCTGATCAGCAGATGCGATAGACGGTGTGTCGATACTCACAAACAACAAGAGGCGCTGAAATGGATTGCGCTGCTGCGACGAGCACCGAGTCTCTGCCCGGAAAAGGAATTGTGTGGGAGGGCGAAAACGGAAGTTGATCTTACGTCTCGTTTAAGAGCCCCATCCCAAGATACTCCCCATCACCCAAACACGCACAAATCGTCCTGCACTACATCCGGCTATCCCCGAAAGAACCCCAGATCACCCTAATAACCCACTCCCTTTTTGCCAAATCAGGTATCCACATACGAATCTCGATCCACATTGGGATTCTATTCTGAAATCCCCGGTCCGTCATCCCCGGGTTTCACTCCTGTTCCTTACACCCCGTATCCTTCCTTCCATTCGATCGCACCCGTGCACATGTAGTGGTGTGGCGCCTTTCCAAGTGTCCAGTGATCCTCAATGTGGATATGCGTGGCCACGTACCGAATTAAAAAAACAGTTCAACAGTGGTTTCCCCTGTGGCCTCGTGTCCTCGTATCCTCTCGCCACATTTTTCTGGCTAGTTCACTGTGTCCCCTTTCTTGGCTGCCTTTTTTGGGTTTCCATGGATGACGATGGTTTCTGTCATCCAGAGACACGATAGATCTCCTTATATACATATACAACTGCGGTAATGCTTTATCCATATCACAACCCACCTTCACAACACCCCTTATTGAGCATAGTCACAATTTTTATTACAAATCAAATACATATATAATCAGCAATAAGAGATCAGCCATCTTAAAAAAATCTTTATTTATTTATTTTTCACATTCTTTTGACATCCTCCAGCCTTCAAGAGCGAGAGCTACCGCACTTACAGCAGGGCATTAAAACAGTCAACCAAGTCTTCTGCACGCTGCACCAGTAATTTGGAAATATTCACTTTCTCTTGTGATGTCTTCCGAGGTCTATGAAAGGACGAGCAATGCTCGCCTCACCCGTTCTTCAATACCCAGTCCCTTCAGTGACTCGGATTGCCGCACCAGTGTCAGCGCTGCAATCATCTTGCTGATCGAGATATTGCGCCTTTTTTGCCATTCATGGGGCACCGTGCACAAGAGAAACTGCGCAATTTCGGTATCTGACAATCCCCTCTTTTGAACACATCAACAATCCAACTTCAACTCTACGCACCACTCATATCGAACTCATCTCCCTCAGCCTCCTCAATTACACGACGAATATGCACATTCGTACATCCTTTATCCTGACAGACTCCTCCGCCTGGTATTTCGTACTGGCACAATTGCCCCGATGCGTCCAAGCCATTCATCACAGTTGCTATTTTCAATGTCGCAAGATCGGGCACAACTAGAGTAGAACATGCTGAGCCAGTATCAGGATACCGTTGATCACTACGGATATCTTTTTTGGCACTGTCAGGGTCAGAAAATGATTGTGTAGGAAATATAGATGTCGAAAGCAAAGGATAGTTCAAAAGTGTAGACTGGTAAGGCACAAACGATTGGTCCGTTTGATCCGGGTGAAACTGCAACAGTGGGAATTCGGCCGGTTGTTCGATGACGTCCTGCGATATGTGCAAGCGAGAGGAGCGCTAACGTCAGTGATCCACCAGCTAGCCAAAAATATTGCCTGCGAGGATAGTAAGAGGTCAAATAAAAGAGAAACGCACATGCACCGGCCATGTTGAATTATTATTGCTATCCAGCAAAGGGTTTAAATTAGGATGATCCTTGATACTCGATTGAACCTATAAAAGACGTATCGGTGCATGCGCAAAAGATAACAGAGAACAAAACACTATGGTTAGAACTATCTGGGGGAAAGCTGCGCATCGCAGCAGGACAGTGAAAAACTCCTTGCCAGCATCGTTGCTACCGTTTAGAAGCCATTCCGAATGTCGTTAACGGCCAAGAGCAGAGACAGCGCAGTAAATCATTCATCAGCCAAGTTCATCAGGATGACTAGTCAGAAAATCATACCTTCAGGCTGAAGCTCCAGATGATCACTGGTCGTGGACGAACGATTCGTGTCACCTGGAGAGACTCGTTGGAATTGGCGACCGGGAGGGCGAGAAGTTATGATTGACTGAATAGCATCGTCGCTGATAGCGCGATTTGTGCAGCCTGGAGAAAGAGAAAGTTAACATATGATAGCCATGTAAGAAAAAGGACGCACTGGACGAGGGGGTAGCCTCCGCTTGATCTGAGGACACTCTAGGATACCCAAACGTTTCTCCAGCACCTGGAGGGGTGTTGAACTTGGCCAACTAGAAAGATTTAACAGTACCCACAGAAGCAAGGTCCAACTGACTCACCTGTTTGCGTTTCCTCTTCTCCTCAAATATCTCAATTTTTTCTCTGAGACTATTGATTTCAGACTGCAACGCCGCAGGATCAGGCGATGATGTGACAGTAACCGATCCTGCTTTGTGTGATGACTGCCTCAAGAGAAGATTGTTGCCTTGTTGGGAGCGGATGTGAGATCGTCTGGAAGAATCGGATCTGTCACGATGATGTACTTCATCATCTTCGCTATCACTCAAGTCAATGACACATCGGCGTGTGGACCTGACCGAGGAAAAGTCCATTCCAAATCCCTCTGACCGCTGAATCGTATTCGAGGTATCACCATTGGATGGGGAAAACCGATCCTCGACATCTACAAAATCAAATGCAACGGGTCGTTTAGCACTCTTGCTGCGGGACAGGCGGCTGAAGGAGGATTCTGGCGAAGGCTGAACAGCGATAAATGAGGGCCTTACGCTTTCTGCAGATGGCGGTGGTGTTGGTTCCACACTTTGAGGAGATGGTGATGTAACAAGACTGGATCGTTGGTGACCGAGGCCAGGAATCTCGTCTAGATCTGTGATATCGAAATTCCGGGCTGATGTTCGAGAATTTGAGTGTCTCTTGGAAGAGACCTCAACCTGTAAGAAGTGAGGAAAACTTGACGCAATCTTGAAGGGATGTTCACTTGACTGACCGGTCCAATACTGCTCAAGAAACTATCCACAATTTCTGTAGAAGCGGCCGGCAACATAATTACATCGGGTTCCTCCATTTGAGTCAATGAGAGATTTGAATCCATCACAGGCTTCTCCTGTCGAGTGGCCAACACTGCTCTCTTGCGTGCCAATAGTTCTTGACGTCGTTGCCGCTCCATATCTTGTAGCTCTTCAGGAGTTGGGCTCACAGATACAGCAGGCTGATCGGAATGGAGAATAGGTTCTGACGGATGTATTCCAGTCATTGCCAAATCATCAGTGGAGTTATCATGACGTCGGCAGGTGTGATTTTCAGGTAAAGCATTAGCGCGAGAGGACTTGTTGGACTCTGATGACATAGTGGTCTCACGAAGACTTTCGAGCTCGGGTGGGAGTTTAAGCCGCAATTCGGTGAAAACGCAGATAATCAACTCTTTGCTGAGGCCACAATCAATGAGATATTCAGGTGAAACACCCCACCCAAGAAGGTCGAGGACAATTTCCCTTGCAGCGGTATATTCCGTCTCTGTGACTGATGGAAGTGAGATTCAACAAACTTTAGACAAGCAGGCAGTGAACATACCAATCAAACCGGGATAAATTTCTTGACGTTCAGTATCAAGTTTATCTTTTTCATCAGAGTGGTGTGTATCGTGAGAATGGCTATCGCATTCTGGGTGCGGTTGATTGCGTCCGTCGGATGGAGTATCCGAATGGCATGCCGTGGGCAAAGGTTCCTGAATAATTTCCAAAGGCGAATGAGACAGCCTCTCAATAAGGGGAGCAGAAGAGGAAGAGAGAGAATTGGAAGCAGGGGACTGAGATATAGATATCCTGGCCAGCAACGCAGGTGCCGGAGATCCTAGATGCGATGAGACAGACGTGGTTGATAGACGATCATTCTGAGCATCATCTGTTTGCATTGGAACTAGTTTCGGTGAGGTAACTTCAGCTTGAGGTGGCTCTTCGTCGCTAATTTCGCCTTCTTCCTTCACATCCACGTCCATAGCTTCAGTTATTTGTGGTGCAGGCGGGACATCGTGAAAAGCACTGGTCAAGAGAGCAGGTGCCTTCGGAAGAACCAACGGTAAGTCAGATGTATTATCATCCTGGCCATAGTCAAGCTGAAGAACATCCTGAGAAGCAGACCCTGCAAGCACTGTTTCTTGAATTTGTCCAGATGCGGGACGCCGCCTTTTGCCCGACTTGAGAGTTCTGAGGGCTGCAGCTCGGAGCGATGACGCATCAGAAGGAGAACCGGGAATAGTTGCCGGTGGGCCTGGTGACGAAGAGGTTGCCATCATGACAAAAAGGATGAATAGCAAGTAGGCAAGAAAATCGCAGGAGTGATCAAACGGAGGCGAGCAATTCTGTAGTGGGAAACAGAACAACCGAGTCCGAAATCCACGTGGACAATCCGAATCCTCCACGCACGGACCATTTCGTTAGCCGGATTTTCTGTCCGGCAATTTTCCAGCAATTTTCTCGGGGAGGGCATTTATAAGTCTACGTCTAATATCCTTGTAGTTCGGTTTGTCTCTTGCTTTGCTACACTACAATTTTGACTCATACCGTTAGTCTTGGATCGCCGTGGATCACTCACTGTTGAGTCCGTGTCTCCTTTCTGATGCTTATTTCTTTACTAGATCTGATAAGTTCTACAAGGACGTTAATCTAATATTTTGGGAGTACAGTTGTCCTGGGCATTTTGCTCAAGGATACATTCGAGAGTCGCACATACATTGAAAGATTGACTGGCAGCTCGCTAGTTCGATGTGTTTTTTGTGTCCAAAATTGGTAGAGTTGAGTAATTGTCTTAACCTGGCTGGAGGTTCAAAGCTACCGAACCTATTAGACTGTATTTGGTGGTTGGTGCCTCACACTCACACTTCTGACAGAGCCTTACCACACGCTCCAGATGGAAACGTGCTCGAATACTCACACTTATATTTAGCTTAATGTTCAGTACATATAAATCGATACTGCTGTTTATTCGTCTGACTGTGATGTCTACCGAACCTGTTCTTGGGATATTCTCGTTCCTAGCCCCCGACACATATAAAGAAAATGAGAAGCTCATACACGTCTTGATTGATCAATTACGCTCCTGGAGGGGGCTCCAGCAGTATGTCAGGTCCCTTGCATCGCCAGTAGTTGGATGTCACTTTTCATTGGTGTCTCTCGATTTGTGATCTTACTACCTCCTGCAGTATTTACGAAGGGATTAGCGTTGATGAAGACGATCCTGATAGAAGGTGGCTTATTCTTGGTCGGTTCAACTCCCTATGCAGCATGCTGTCTTAACTTGTTGGCCACCCTTAGTCTGGAACACACATGAAGACCAGAAGAGTGCTATGAATGACTCTGCCGTTCTTCCCACAATTCTTGAGAATCTCGGAATGTGTATGCCTGGGGAGAGGGAGATGCACCATGCACGCTTCAGCGATACCACCGTCATGGCTTTAACTTCACCTATCACTGAGATCGCCACGCTTCAGCTGAAGGACATCAGCCAAAAATCTGGGTTCGAAAAACACATGCATCATTTCATGCAGCATGCCCACAATGCTCCACGTGCGAAGGAGCATTCGCCGTTCGCCTTCGGCGAAACGCTAGAGAGCTCTAACTCTTACATCTTCATTGGAGGATGGGATTCCAAACAGGTGACTCATCAGTCGATGGCATCAGAGCTGTTATCGATAACATACTACAGGCCCATCTTGACTGCGTCGCAGATCCTGAAGGCATCAAACACGAAGTTGAGAAGATTGGCGATTATACAACCTTCAAGGCTTACCATTTTATGGTTAAAGAATATACAATCAACTAAGAAATATTTGTAAACTGTTGATATCGACAATGATGTGATCGCGAAATTTGATCTAAGCGGCAGAGTTCGAGTCAGGGCTGCTTCATCAGTGAAGCTTTGAAGAATGATAACAACTCCCACGACCAAACAATCAGACTTGGTTGGATTCCCAAAAAGATACTGACACGCCGACCCCCTTCTCGTTTGATAGGAAGCTGGGGACACCCGGATCAGGATTTGTGGTATATACACTTTGTGGCTGATGACAGCTATGATGGTGGACATGGAATACAGAGCAGTCATCTTTTACGAGTGCCAAAGACCTTAAAAACCGTTGCTAGATTCAAACAAAATTTCATTATTGTAGATTATCAAGACAGCTGGACTCACATCTTTTGTGCAATGCCTTTTTGCTGTTTCTTGGGAGCAGATGCAAAGACACAAGTTAAGAAAGGTATATGTTGCTTGAACCACGGTATCCATCGCACATCTATCTTTGGACACCTGTCCATTTTCAGTACTTCTAATCGGCTGACCATCAATTTTTCTCGAGTTTTACCTTCATCTTCGCCAGTAACTTTCGAAAGTTCCAAGCGCTGCTGAACAAGAGCATAAACTGAGGACGTGGCAACATCTGGACAACCTGATACGTCTAGGTACCGGAGACGAGGACATAAAAGCGGGCCTTCCGATAGTGATGACGCAAAAGGGTTTTGACCTGATAGTGCTTTGACAATCGTATCAGCCGTGTCATACATCGCAGTGAGGGTCAGAACTTCTAGGGCTGGGCTAGCGCGCAACACTTCGAGGACAATAGAACTGCTGATAGCCACCTGATCCAAACTGAACTCAGTCAAGAATTTTGGGGAAGTGGATGCCCAATGTCGGAGAGAGGCCGACAAATGCCGGTCCGTTAAGCTCCCCAATCGTACAATTTGCAGGAAAGGAACATCGAACAGCAGTATGGTCGACGTCCAAGGATCTGCAACTACTTCGAGAGTTGTCAACTTTACTAGTTTGGGTATATTATTTAGGTCTGAACGAGAGGTCGGTATTACAATGCCCTGCACCCAATTAGAACGGGAGCGGAAAGACTCAATTTGAGAATTTGCGAGGAAGAATTCAGTAAGATCGGTCAATGAAACGACACAATTCTGGAAGCTCAAAGAGCTGACGAGCGGAAATGGACGCAAGAGATGGTTGAGGTTAAAATGGGTTCCGTGGAAGGATAGAGACTTCATTTTGGTTGATGAGAAATTGTTCAGGTCCCTGAAAATGGGAGATGCGTCATCGTTGAAATCAAGTTCAAGGGTAACAAGTTCCTGGAACATGAGTGGCGGCCTCAGGAATTTCATAATACGAGAGGAAAGAAATCTGCAAACGCGAAGATACGACCAATCCAGCTTTTCTAGAAACTTGGGCCGACGAGGAAGGCACTTTGAATCATAGTCGAAGAGGACATGAAGTTCTCGAATTCGACCTCTTGACCTCTCGAGCCATAGATCAGCTTTTTTGTCTGTATGCGACTTGGAGAGGACAAGAGTGCGCCAAAGTCCGGGAGAACCCCAAACTACTTGTCGCCAGTACGTGCAGACATGCAACAGTGTGATTATCTGTGCATTGTCTTCCTCCAGGATGCATTCAAAGATCTCGTTGTAGATCTCTACTGGCAAGAGAAACATCCGGTTTTGCATTCTCCGCTCGCGAGCAGCAACAGCCTCCTGGTAGTCAGTGATCTCGACTTGGAGTTTCAGGAACTCCTCTCGACGCTTTGTATCTCCCGGCTTAATGTAAGAAAGGGCGAGATCAATCATTTTGAGCGAGGCGTCGAATTTGTGAGTCTTCTGGAAGAGACGAGCAGCACGTGCGTAACCTTGCCATCTCTGAGGCGCGAGTTTTATGGTTGTTCTAGCATCTTTTAATGCATCTTTCGGATTGTCCATAATTTCATAGACTGCAGCACGTGTGTCGTAGAGGATGAAGTGGCATTCACCGCTGTTAGTGATGGCCTATCATGGGACTCAAACGAGAGGTAGGCAGCGTTAGGTTGAGTACTTACTTGGTTGAGCCATTGTAATGCTTCAGGATATTTTCCTGCCTTGAAAAGAGCTACACCCTCATCGAATGGTGCTTTCCAGCTCATGACTTGTCCAAGGAATTAAGAGCCATCATAGTTCCCAGGCATGTTCAACGGATCAACCCTAACCCCTACGTACAAGTTTGTATCTTGTCCATCGCCAGTATGGCAGCCTGTCTTCGATTTACACGCCGAGTGAGTCAAATTTCATTTTCGGATCTCTCAACCAATCGGTCTGTTAGGTTTGGAAGAGTTTTATCGACAACAAAGGTTTGTCAGTTTACTCAGCACTCGGAGGTGTGGATAAGAATAGGTCATTCTTTCTTACAGGTCATGATGCCCAATGTTTTCCGCATGTGAGCTTGTTCTTTATGCCCTTGGTAAATACTCAGTCTTCTAGCTACAAATTCTTAGGGCTATACCTGGATGTGTTGAAACATCGCTCAGAATTGAACAATCCAACAGTAAGTACGCTAGCATCTGGCCATTATGATCCACTCAAAGGGTCATGTCACAATTTAGCAAACCGTGTCGGAGTATGTCCTGCAAAAATTCGTTCTGACTATTATGAACTGACTACGCTTTTAATCACAGACCGGTGAGCCTCAAGGTAGCCCTCCTATGCAGCAATTAGCCATATCGTACACCCATTAGCTCACGGAGGCCTCGTCTTATCATTAACCGATACTCTCGGTTCACTGGTTGTCGCGTCGAATGGACATTATATGACAGGTGTTTCTACTGACATCGGCACTTCATTCGTTCGTCCTGCTGGGAGAGTGGGTGACGTGCTTTCTGCAAAGACTGTGTTGACAGGAATGGGTAAACAATTGGCATATACACGGACGGACTTTATGAATGCTCAAGGAGAGCTTGTTGCTTACGGCTGTATGTCTGGCCTCGTAGATTCGTTCGACAGCAGGAATCTAACAAGAAGTATCTAGATCATACAAAGTATATTGGGAAATCATCCATCCATGCTGTGAGTTCAATAGCGTTGCATACCATATTTGCCCCTGATAATGAGGCTGCAGAAAAACGTCAAGTTTTCACAAGATGGGGAAGTAGTTTTAGAAGGAGAAGATGTTGAATAGATATCAATGTTCGAATCAGTTTGATAGGTAGCCAGAAATGAACTAACCCACGTCAACAATATCACCAATACTTTCTTTCAACCTCTTCTATTCGTTTGTTATAACCTTCAAGCCTGCCTATACCATCATGGACATGCACACATCCCTACCAACTTCTTCCACACGTCTGCGCTGGCGAAGTGGCAGCGGATTCTCGGGTTCCCAGCATCCACGCTCCACTTCGCTCAAGCACACGAATCCACGCTCCGTCCACAGCAACACCAGCCCAGCAACCTCTCGTGCGAATTCACCCGCTGCGCTCCTGGGATCTATTGTCCGTGTTCCGAGTGCAACCTCAGATGGCTGCACATCTATTGAGCCTTACCGAATGGTTCCAGGTAAAGCACGTCTTTCGCAATACCAGCCTCAGCCACGGTGTGTGTACAATACATCGTAGTTATCTATATTGACTGTTCTGGGACTTAGGACGAAGATCGATATACTCGCACCTGTCCCTAGGAGACATCTTATTGATAACACTGCTAGCTCTCATTGGCTTTCAGGACAAGAAGAGGAGAAGACCCTTGAGCACCAGCTCTCCCTCCACTCAAGTTTGAATTCTCGCAGAAAGCCAATGCTGCTCGAATCCCCTATCTCACCCTCGTCCCCATTCAATTCCGTTCGTCATCGACACATATCTACGAGCTCATCATCTTCCTTCTGTGAGCAAGATTTCATGAGTTTATCAGCCGGAACGAACAAGTTTTTTGAGCGGCAAGACCTTGGTGTTAGTTCAAGCTTAGACAATAAACATGGCAGCTCAGGTCCCTATCATCAAGTCTCAAGTCAATCATCTAATTCCCTATACCAAAATCAATCACTCCAGAACAGGAACAAGAACGGAAGCTTTGGATCTTCCACTGGGATACGGCCGTCTTCCACATATGGAGGAAAATACTCGCACAAATATCATCGAGATGGACTGGATACTGTCGGTGCAGACGACAGAATGGGGAAAGCATGGATCCGGTGGATGCATAAACGAGGGATCAAAGCTTGGATTCTACCTTTACTTGTGCTCATATCGACTTTGCTCAAGTTCTGTATTGGCTTGGGAACATATTCTGGTATTTCTTTCGCTTTTTCTGGTTACAGAAGACCGCTCACCACTGTTTTCCTACGCCATAGGATACAGATCGCCACCCATGTTTGGTGACTATGAAGCACAGCGACATTGGATGGAATTGACGTTTCATCTACCATTTCACCAGTGGTATAAATATGATCTACAATACTGGGGACTAGATTATCCACCTCTGACGGCGTATGTTTCGTGGATATGTGGTCTCATGTATGTTTCGTCGTCAATCTCACTCCTCTACCAATTTGAGTTCTGACTCTTATTATAGTGCACACTGGATCAATCCTACATGGGTTGCCTTGGACAAGTCAAGGGGTATTGAGACTGAGACAAGCAAATTCTTCATGAGATCCACGGTTGTAGTATGGGACTTGTTAGTTTACGTTCCTGCGTTAGTGATGTTTGTGAAGACTTGGCAAGGGAACCGATCTAGCCGGATACAGGTAAGTGCCAAAGTTCGATCTCCCAGCTATTCTGTGCTGACCTAGATGCAAAGGAATTTGCTTTTTTGACGCTTCTTTTCCAACCTGCACTCCTGTTAATCGACTTTGGGCACTTTCAATATAATTCTGTAATGCTCGGTGCGTAGGGTCTTCTGAGATCATCAATGTTATCTCAATTCGTTTCACAGGCTTTACCCTGTTAGCAATGAGTTTCTTTGCTACAGGACATGATCTCATTGGAACCGTGTTCTTTGTTCTGAGCCTCGGATTTAAACAAATGGCATTGTACTATACCCCAGCTATCGGCTCTTATTTATTGGCAAAGTGTCTGTTTCTTGGTGTACCAGGTCCCGGGTGCGTTTTTTTGTCTATCTCTCCATCTATTATTCATGTCAATCTTGCAGACTAAAGCATTTCACACGTCTTGGAGTCGTAACCGTCTCGAGTTTCCTCTTCCTCTTCCTCCCTTTCTATGCTCCTCCTTTCGCTCCTTCTATAAAATCTATCCTGGATCCCATCACGAGGATTTTCCCATTCGATCGAGGCTTGTTTGAAGATAAAGTTGCCAACTTTTGGTGCGCAAGCAATGTCGTTCTAAAATGGCGTGAGCGACTGGAAAGGAGCGTCCTACTTAGACTGTCAATTGTGTTGACTGGGCTCGGATTCTTGCCCAGTGTGGGGTCAATGCTAAGTGCTGGGTGGAAAGTACGCTTGCCACTCGCGAACCGGAGCTCTCCCTATATAGACTCGGGAGTAGACAAGGATGGGGAGATACAAGTACTTTTACCTTTGTTACCCTATGCGCTCTTGACTTCGTCGTTCTCGTTCTTCCTGTTTTCGTTCCAGGTACACGAGAAGACAATTCTTGTGCCTTTGCTACCGATGACGTTGTTGTTGTCCGGTGCACCTGCAAGTTCATCCGTGTTTGCATGGGGAGTACTGGTCAATAACATTGGTGTCTTCAGGTTTGTCCTAATTCGATTAGAAACATATTTTAGTTGGATGCTGATGATCTTGGCACAGTATGTGGCCATTGCTCAAGAAGGATGGCCTGGGTTTACAATATATCGCTCTGTTGCTTTTGTGGAACAGGATGATTGGATACAACCCATTACAACTGTCTCAGGGTACATTTGTTCGATTCCTCTCCTTGGTCAGTGTTTTGATCAACTGAAAGCGCGATGTGGTTGGTTAATCATCTGAATACCATAACAGACCACATACGCCGCCGCTGTCATTGTCCATCTACTCGAGATGCTTGTGAAACCTCCAGCACATTATCCAGACATATACCCAGTGCTGAATGTGCTCATAAGTACTCCCGTGTTTGGATTTGCGTGGCTGTGGAGTATCAAATGTGGGGTTGAAGTTGGCTGGGCAATGGGCGGGTTAGGCTCCAGTTCTACATCAACGACGAAGAAAGCGAACAATCCCGCTCCCGTGGAAACCATCGCTTCTAGCAGTAGCAACACTTGGGTTCTTGGGAACACCAACAGAGTAGACCAAAGCCATGAGTCTTGAGCCTTGCAAGGGAAGTTGGGTTTTATAGCCAGAGATCAAGTTCCAGTATCTTGTCATGTCTAGCATAAATGGATTGTGGCAAATACACCCCCGATATTGGTTTTTCTGCATTTGTCCAGCATGGTTGACATCTCAAAAGGATTGTTGGAGAGGCGACTGTCAGCAGGAGAAAAATTGTCAGCGAGTTTCAACTTTCTTTCCCTTTTTGGGTACGAACCCACAAAAGCATGTTCGCGCTGCAACTACCGGCTGAATACCAATCAATATTTGTTGCGACAAAAAACTGTAAAGCATTAAATTATACATGAAAGGACTAGGACCTTTCGAGTGGTAGCTCACACGGTGGACATTTTAATGGCGTCAAGTCGCTGCTTGAATTGGGATGTCAATTCACCTGATGGTGTGGGGTGTCATCTCACTCCGCCACAATTCTTTTCTCTTTTTTGATCAATAATTTGTAATGTGGTGTACGCACAGTCTGCGGTAGTCTACTGACCACAGAGGCTCACTGCCTCTGATGAATATACAAATCGTATCGTACGTAAGAGACAAACACAGAACGAAAAAGAAGTAGAGAAAAATATAGGGAAAATGGGCTGGGTGAGTAGCAGGGCATAGCCAAGTGAGCATCGATGGAGTTCCATACGTCAGGGTTTGTGTTCGAGGAGAGGGGAGAGTGCGTTCCCGGCGTCTTTGACTGGTTCAGGGAGCTATGGAGGCTCTCTGGGTAGTGTGAAGGCAAATGCTGTGGGATGAGATGTAATGGGGTTGCCTACGAAGAAACCAAAAAATAATAAGCCAATAAAAGGGTAAAACGAAACGAGGAGCAACAGTCCTACAATGGGAAAAGGTTGCTATCAGATGTGTGTGCAAATGTTGATGCTGCTATAGAGAAAAACAACTGTGTTGCCATCGTCGCATTCTTAGGCATCCGTACCAGGGTAGATAATTATAGTACATTCACATTCAATATTAACATAAGGCAGGATAGAAAGAGGACCTTTAGGCTCTCTTTGATGCTCTGTTTTAATGGCAGATCCAAAGGCGTACGCTTGTCCTTGCGTTTTCCAGGTTGACTCGGTCCATCTTTTGTTCCAGCACCGTGAGTTGCGTCCTGCAAAGCTTTAGTTTCTTGCTCTTCAAGCAGATTTGTCATCAATCCCAGAAAAGAAGCCTTTATTTGTCCTCGCCACAAACACTCCATCTTCAGAGAAGCACGACCAGAACACAGATTATGCCTCACGGAACTCTATGAAAATCACTCAGCGACACATTTAGAAAAGGATAGCAATTCACGGACCATCCATGCACTATCCACGTAATAGTTATAGATTGTCATAATCTAATTACAGATCTCCTGCAGAGTAGCCTTGCCATCGATAGCCTTGATAGCTCGATAAATTAATCGCGCAAAGGTGAAAGGCGGCTTGGGTGGCATGATCTTTGGGCATTCCAATACTGGAGGCTCACTGCCTTTCTTACGCTTTTTCAAGGGGGGCACCTTGCCTTTCCCGATTGGGTTCAATAGGCAACTGCAGTTGTTTGATGGATTCAGGGTCCGGTAAGATGTTAATCTGAAGTTCTGGAGAAAATGGTGGATACTTGACTTTCCATGGAGGAGAATTCGGGGGTTGTGAAGAGAGTGTGGATATAGACGTGATATCCACAGAAGGCAAAGGTGCGCGATTGGTGGATGATTGAGAGCTGGGAGAAGGACTACAGCGAAGAATCAATTAGTTGGTGCAATGAGAATCTGATATGGAATATACCTGATTGCTTGCTACCACATTCTCCGTGGATGTGCTGTACGAGTATTGAATGACACCGGTGTGAAAAAAGTGTAATGGCGACAATCAGTGCAGCTACAGATAACCTGGCGGGAGCATAGCTGTAATAGTAGAGTGTGACTGCGTGACAAGTCTAGAGACTTGACTAGAGGTATTCGAGCGGCAACTTGACTCCTAAATATCCACCGTGTCAGTTGTTCACACTACCTTTGTGAGACTGAACTAGTATGCTCAATGAGGAAGTAATTATATAAGATCATTGACATGAGCAAATGGTACCTGTTCGGTACCCGGTTTACAGTTTGCCGTAGTGTGGTACGAGAAATCACGACATTGGGTTTATAGCCCTCCGCGTCTTAGTACTAGTTTGCTCGTTGTGGAATAGAAGTGCTGAATCAAAAAAAGAGAAAATCATGCAGGATCACGTGGGGGGAGGCGGGTCATTTAGTGGATCTACATCCTCTTCTGAATATCTTACAATGCTGGCTGCTACATTCCGCACGTCTCCATCTCGTTCAAGCTGGCTTCTAGTCATATTTAGAGATAGTCGTGCGCTGACGACTGAATCGGCTACGGGCAGCTATAAATCTCCTCTTCCTCCACTACCCCTACAGCAATCATCAAACCCAAGTTTATCTTCATCTGGCACTTCTCCCAATTCTCCCAATTCTCCTAATACTAATACTAAACCTCGATCGTACCTTTATCCACAACCCCGGCCTGTGTCTGCCTCATCAAGCTCTTCATTACGTTTCTCTGCACATGAACGCCATAGTCTTCGTGTTACTCGTCTACCACCTACATTTGGCAGGAATCAGTTATTACCAGTCGCTGACTCCACGCGAGCCCTACTGGAAAATATTGTCGCAAAGTTCAATTCCCCTATTCGATACGCATTTGCTTATGGTTCCGGTGTCTTCGAACAAGACGGGTATGGTGGAGGAGCAAAGGCGCCGATGGTAGATTTCATGTTCGCCGTGACACACCCTGAACATTTTCATTATATGAATATGCAACAGTATCCTGCACATTATCCATTACATGCGAGAGTGTTTGGGTCAAGTTATGTTGCTAAGGTTGAGAATCTCGGACCTGGCGTTTGGTTCAATGCTTATGTGCCAATGGATGGAGCTGTAAGTCTTTCTTTCTTTTTTTCATCTTCTTTCCCTCTTGCATAGTTTTTTCTGGGCTATATGGGGTTGGAGCAAGTCATTCCCCGGTATATTTCTCATTTTAACTTCACCTTAATGCCCTAACATTGACTCAATGCAATTCATAGGTTATCAAGTATGGTGTAACGAGCATTGATAACCTTTGTAGCGATCTCCTGAACTGGCGCACGCTTTACCTCGCAGGACGTATGCACAAACCACTACGAATAATTAAAGACGATGCTCGTGTTAGGCTCACCCAACAAGTCAATCTCACTTCCGCAGTCCGTGCTGCCCTCCTTACATTACCATCCACTTTTTCCGAGACTCGATTGTTCGAGACTATTGCTGGTATTTCTTATGCTGGTGATCCGAGAATGATCTTACCCGCAGAGAACCGTAGAAAGGTCGGGAATATTGTACGGAAACAAGGAGGACAGTTTAAGGAGCTGTACCAAAGACTCGTAGTTGGACTTCCCGGGACTCATTGGCCTGTGCACCAAAAGGAGATTCAACAGGATACGAGCGCACGAGCACGAAGTCATCACTTGAGGAAGTTGCCTCAAGAGCTGAGGGTCCGGGTGCAGCAGAGGTTCGCGCACGAGAAAGGAATAGGTGAGGAGTTACTCAGGGAGGATGAGAATGCATATTGGATGAAGCTGGCGACAGATGAAGAGGTGTTGAAGAGGATTGTTCATGACGAAATGATTAAAATTGTGAGAGGGCCCGCGACAGTGCAGAGTTTCAAGGGTGTCATCACAGCAGGCGTGGGCAAGAGTTTGAAATATAGTTCAGCCAAGATTGGAAAGTGGTGGAAAAATTTATGAGACGATCGTTATGGTTATGTGGAAACGTGGCGCTCTCGTTGATTTCTGTTCAGGGTTATCTCCAGTTCCGCATTGTACTCGTGATTAGTAGCATCTTCACTCATTGGTTTACGGTTTACGTCTAGTCCGGAATCATTTGTAATGCTTTCAGTCGAATATTATTAAATGGACATTTGATTAACCGTGTGAAAGAGTGATACTAGAAAGCTTAACCTTTAGTGCGGCACAATATGGCACCTCAAACCGATTTCAGTGAGGGAACAACGTCAAAGCAAAGAGGACAAACCCTAGCATGCCACGTCCTCCCCAGCCTCGTCTTGGCGTCAACGTCAGATACTTGAGTTTATCAGCACGTCGAATGCGTATGATTATATGCTTCTGCACAGGAGGATGAAGACTGAGCCTACAACAATGAAACACTGCTTACATCCTCATTGTGCGAGACAAGCTCGGCCAAAGGCGTTAGAGCTGACGGAGGATTGAAAGATGGCTTGATGAGGTTTCCAAACTTAAGTATGAGGTCTTCCCTCTGCAAGCCAGCTTCTGCGGCTGGACTTCCAGGTGCGACGCCATCTACTCTCGCAAATGGGATCATGTCTTCTTCCGTTGAGCCAATATGTTGCTCTTGTTGGACTCGGTTCGTCGCAGTCGGACTGGTGGCAGGTTGAGCGTAAATGTCTTCTAGAGTTTTTCCAAGCTCATTCATGATGTCCTTCATGTCATTCCTCAGCTCAATTATCCGCACTCGTGCTTTTCTCACTGCCCATAAATCTATATCTGACCTTGGAAAACCATCCGCATCGACTAGAGGAGTGGACATATCGATGTTGTTGGAACGGAGGATGGAGATATGTCTAGATATTTCAGATTCAATGTTTTCTTTTTTTGTCATCAGGGACAGCGCGCATTGCGAAGGAGAGGTTGGGGAGGGAAGCGTGAAGCCCATGTTAAGTGAGGGAGAGTGACGTAATCGGCCAGACATTTTGATTTGATCTGATGTTTGTCACTTCCTTTCTACGTTAAATTTGATCAGGTCGATGACAGCGTGAGAATTGATGAGAATTGAATATACTTGACTGTTCTCAACAGACATCCTTTACACCAGACATGGTCACTTGGACTCGGTGATCAGTCTAATTTCATCTGGACATGTCGCTTGACCATTCTGATCCTTATCTTGAAGTATTCAATGATGACGATGACGTTAACATCATAATGTGCTCAACACCATCCAGGACTCAGGACTCTCGATTGACTCTGGACCCCAAGAGCTACGGTATCTGAAATGCAGAGTTAGTGAGCGGCCTCCCCGAATGAAATACGCACCTTGACCCCTAACCAAAGATTGGTGATATTTACCGCTGCACCTTTAAATAGTGCGTGACATTCAATGCATGTTCACTCGTCTTCCAAAATATGCTACCCCCGGGTACTGCTACAGAAGCCAAGTACGTTCTTGAAAACCTACCGGACATATACTAACACCTGATTTAGCCCTTTGAAACTAGAATTCCTTGCGCCGGAAATTCTTGTGAAAATCTTTTCTTACCTTGCACCCCTCGATGTCGTCAATGTTAGAAAGGTGCCTATCGACAGCACTGAAGCTATCCGCATGAAGCTAACGCCATCGTCACTCCACAGGTTTGCGGTCGGCTGCACAGCATCTCCAAGGATCGCGAAATATGGCTATGTATTCTCGCACGATATGACTATCCTCTCACGTCGTTAAACAAATCATCCATCCCGACGATGGAACTCGAGAGATTTCTGCTCCAAGCTGATATCACGAAGAATATATGGATTGGGCAACGTACTGGAAAACCAACCTCAATATATGCTATCACTCTCAGTCCTCTGGAAAGTTTTGTTGGGCTCGCAGAGCAATACTTTGTAACAAAGTACAATTCGTCCGAAGAGATCAGCTGGAGATGGTATCTTCTACCGGATACGGTAGATCCAGTCTTTTCACATACCATCGCTCGAGGACCCGCCGTTGCTAGAATGCTTGGATGGTGGGGGATGGTCGAGTCGGGTACAAACACTTTACATATAATTTATGGGGTGCGAGGGGAGGAAGATGAGGGACAATGTTTCTTGTGAGTTTATTATGGTGGTATCGACATGCTTGATTTTGATCCTTTGCAGAATAGTTCAAAGTGTCGAGCTCGGACCTCAGTCTACGTTCAAAGTTGAAGAAAGGCTCAATATTCCTGTGGACAGTAAATTAATTCTTGATGCCTTACCTGGAAAGAAAGGTCATTCTGAATGTTATTTCCCCATTGTTGGTCATGGTTACCTTGTTATCCTTCCTGAAACCCGACCTAGTCCAGCAATCTACATATTTTGTCTGAATACCGGGCAAGTCTCTTACTACCCTTGGCAAGTAAGAGTCAAGTTTTTAACAGCTCTATTCATGACCAAATTTCCTCAATTCCTAGACACAACCCTCCTTCGCAGGTCTCCATCTCATGCATGTATCTACATACTACCTGACTCCATGGCACTTTATTCAAACCTATCAACACAAGAAGCTCTTCATATGTCGGCTTTCCGCAGTTGGAAGTGGGTTGGCCAATGCAAAGGAAACATACACTGTTACGATTCCTGATAGTATCGCCAGCTCGGTCGGATCGCTCGATTTCTTTCCAAAATCCCCCGACCTGATTTTCATACTAGCCCAATCTTCAAAGGAGTCCCATTCCGATTATGCGTGTCACTTACTCAAGATCAGTCTCAAAAGTAATCCACCGGATGTTACCCTTACACCACAGCTTTGTAAAACGCTCACACTCATTCCACCTTCCGGGACTGTACCGACCTTTACTATTCCTCGATCCGAAGAAGGCACTGTCATTGTTCCCGCTTTTCGTCGATTCGCATTGACCACAAAAGTCGTATTTCAAGGAAACCACATGCCTAAGATCTTCTGCATTCGTCTGTCGCTCGACACAATGTCTGACCCTAAATGCTTCGAAGAGAGTCCTACAGCGACTGAAAGCGAAAGTGTCGAGTTAACTTCAACTTCAACTCCCACCCCGACTGCCAGTGCCCCAGAAGGATTAGAGGCGATCAAACTACCTGACGTGAATCTCGGACTAGCAAATGAATGGGGAAGAAAATCAGTCAAATGGATACAATGTTCTGGTGTATTACACTCTTCGCGTATTGTGATCAAGGCATGGGGTTCAAACGGTTGTAGGATGTTTGTGGTTGATTTTTGTAGGGTCATCAAAGTTGCCTAGGAGAATGATGCCTAACAATGCTGTGTATGCGTCATCGCCTCTTTTGGACTTGTACCTGCAAACATCTGTAGTCTATACTGAATACATGTCATCGAAATTTGGTCTGAAAAAGAGGACTCCAGTTGTTGTTTAGCTGTTCAATGGCAATTGCCGAACTCAGAATAATTATACAGCATCTATGAGCTTTCCATCAATGGGCCTCCTGCTTCTCCCTGACGATGTCCTTCTTGAGATTCTAGGCTTGCTAACTGCTTTTGAAGTATCGCTCTGTAGCCTGGTAAGTTAATCTAATATTTGCAGGCCAAAGCTTCTCTCTGAGAAGGCCCTCTTAGACTTGTCGTCGTCTGCGCGGGTTATCCTTGACGCCAGCGGTTTGGCTTAAGATCTCAGGCAATGGAAACTATGGTTATATGGCATTTTTACCGCAGAGAGTAACGAAGCTTATTTCACATACGTCTATGTACCAGAGACATCTCTCCCGCGCCGAATTATCTGAAAGGCAATGGGCTGGATTTATTCCTCGGCAAAGACCGGGGATGTATCGGTTGGGCATGTGTCCTTTGGGTCATTATCCGCGTGGATTCATGGGCAAATGTTACGTCGACCATCACCAGACGCCTATTGGAGATGCTGTTTTCCGTTGGTACCCAATGCCTGGTGCAGACGCCACCGCCACTCGTGAACTAAAGCCTATCTATACATTCACTCTCCAGTATGATGAAAAATATCGGCCTCAATTTCCACCTCTACCCTACTACTACAAGTTTTGTTGCAACGATGATACTTTTGTCATCACATATGCAAGACAGGAGGAAGGAGATTCAAAGACAATGATGTATGTTGCTGTCATTTTCCTATGAAATTTTGATGCGGAGCTCCTCTATAGTTACTTTATTGAGATTCGAGCTGTTGAGAGGGATTTTCAAACACCCTCCCAGCTTTCAGTCGCTTTGCCTTTTCCATTGATACATGGGATTATAAGGTGGCTTGACGACAACCATATCCTCGTTATTGATCTGGACGAGGTAGCGGACCGGAGTACTCTTATTGTAGAAAGGAGGACTGGCAACATGATTAACATACCTCAACTTGTAAGAACCAAATTTCTAATTCTTATCTGATCCCGCTGATTCTTGGGTTACTGCAGCGACTTTATCAAAGTAACACCACCTCCGCGGATGACCAGATAGCTCAAAAGATGGATATAATCACGAACTCACTCCAATTTTTCGTGACACCTTCATACTGTGTTCAGGTCCTCCAGAGATGTCATTATTACGAGATTTTCGAGCTTCCTCGGCATACAGAGTCAAACGTAGATGGCACTCGTGAAACAGTATTACATGCTAAGAGGACTCAGCATGCAGGGCAGTCTTCTTGCAAGTTATACAACATATGGCATGTTCAGGAGCATACATCGGCACTCACCATAGTTGGAGTAACATCCACCTCGGTGTCAAGCCAGATCGCTTTGCTCAGGTGGAGTCTTGCCAATTCTGTGATTGAAGAGTTCATGCTGCCTCACAAGTTCGAGGGTAATTTGCAATGCCGATTAATCAGCACCAATCCTCATCCATCATCTGGATCACTGTTGGCAGTAGCTGCACATTCCCAGTTAGACTACTGGTCGGAATCGATGGTATCTCTTATTCTGATACGAGTCACCTTTGGTTCTGCTTTGGAATATCCGGATGTCTACGTTGTTCAGCCTGGGAGTGCCCCAGGCCCAGAGTCGATGCCAAGAATTTTTGAAGCACCAAATATCAATGAAATTTGGGACTATGGTTGGATTGACAAGCACCGTGGTCAATTTGGTGTTTGTTGCACACGAGATGGTACAGGAATTATTTGGACGACTACATTGCTCTGAGTGTAATCATGGATCATATGATATTTCTCAAACAGCCTATCATGATCAGACTCGTGCACAAAGATGAACAGCTCCCGGATTTTCTAATAACCTCGTGGTGATGATCAATTCAGAAGCCCTACAAGGTAATGAACTTGTCATTGAAGGCCTCCTACATTTCTCAGACCCCCAGACTGATTATCGTGGCCTACTCTCCCTTCAGGAGATACCTATTATCCGTTCCGTAATGCTCCCAAAGGTGCAGTGATTTATTCCAGCGCTGCATCTAAATGTATGTACAGACTCGTCTGGAACAATCCAAAATACCGGACGTATCAAACTCTTTCTTTCACAACGCTAGTGTGCATTCATAAATTTCCTTTCAGTCATGAAAAGTCTCAAATGAGGTATTGGAATGATGGTCTGCTCGGTCGAAGTCCATGGTATGTGTGTCCACATTGGTATCTATAAGACCTTGGCTCAAGATATCACGAATTAAGGAAAGTCCAAATTCTGGTGGAAGATTCGATCATTACTGATTTTCATCGTGAAATATCTCAACCTCATGGTTAGGGAGCAACGTGACTATTCAAATTCTCAGAGGTGCCTTAGGTGAGAATAGTTGGATAGTCAGATATGCGACCAGCCCAGTGCGAATTTCCAAGGGCCACATATCGGCCAATTTTCCGAGTAAGACGGCATTTAATAACGGCGATCAAACCATGTTCAATGATCGTAATCTTTGAACTGTGAGGACTGAATGGCGAGTAAGCCACTGAAGTCTGGGTGGGTGTTCTGCAGGTGTAGCTAAAACTTTAAGAACTGGGGCTTCCTCGGATAAAGGTAAGAATTGAAGGATCATCCTATTGAGAACACCTTAGTGATCGTGATCTGTTCGTCAAATCGAAGGAGTGAGCTCAGGGTTTTCAAATAGGTACAAGGCGACGATATACGTTCTTGTGTGTAATCATCATAATTGACCATCGGATTCTCGGTTCGTGATCGTCAAGTATATTTATCCCAGGTTTAAGAAATTCTGGAATAGGACTAGGGGGCTAAACAGAAATGTAATAACGTATGAATTATTATCCTACATCATTGGAATTCTCCTAGACAAACAGGAGCTACAATTGAGTACGACGCTGATCCATGATTCATAGTGCTGAGTGTACTCTGGATTCAATCACCTCCGGCAATATTCGGGCCTTCAAATTGATCACTGATTCGGGCGAAGAACAACTTCAAGCGCTAGTGATACCCCCGGCACCTACGCAGGTCTTTCTGAATCCGAGTACCCCTTCGACTGCGACTACTGTTATAAACTCCCTTGATTTGACTAACATGTCACAGAACTTTATGACAGGCGATCCTCTCTCGTTGGATCGTATCCGGTCCGTTCTGACTCGGCTGGAGGATACAATCATATTTTCTCTCATCGAAAGAGCACAATTCGCCCATAATCCACGGATATACCAACGTGGTGCCTTTAAAGAGCTGGAGGAGCTTGGGTTTTCGGGTAGTTGGTTGGATTGGTTCTTGAAGGAGACTGAGATCTTCCATGGTATGTATACCGCTGTGCTCGCATGAGCGTCTAATCACTGATTGAGTCATTTGTAGCTAAAGCGCGGAGGTACTCAAGGTTTGTGAACCTCCACTTAATTGTCTCCTCCAAAAGCTAAGGCAGCGGCGATTATAGCCCGGATGAATACCCTTTCACCCCTGCTTCCGAGCTCCCGAAACCTGTCCTCCCACCTCTATATATTCCTGAAATTCTCTATCCTAATCGGATCAATGCAAATGCCTCAATTCTCTCCTTCTATACCCGCGCCATTGTTCCTCGCATAACTCGGCGAGCGACGTTAGCCCTAGCTGCTCAGAAGCGACAGAACGGAATCTATGGGGATGGTGAATTTGAAGATGATGGTAACTATGGTAGTGCCGCAACTATTGACGTCGAAGTCCTACAGGCTATCAGTAAACGGGTCCATTATGGTATCTATAATTCATGTCCTCAAATATTATAAACACTAACTGCGGGTGCAGGCAAATTTGTCTCTGAATCAAAATTTATCCAGGATCCTGCAGCTTTTATAAATCATATCCGATCGCGTGACCGCGAAGCCTTGGAGGCACTGATCACAAAGCCCGAAGTAGAGGCAAAGCTCCTCGTAAGGCTTCAGAAGAAAGTAGAGACTTATTCTCCAGATATAGCTGCAGACGACGATTCGCCAAAATCGAGCGGCGTGAAGGAGTCAAAGAAGCCCAACGGTGGTAAAATTGATACCGATGGCGTTTTAGATCTCTATGAGAGCTACATTATTCCGCTCACGAAGGAGGTTGAGGTTGGTAATTCTCATGTCCTTGCATCGAGGGTCTGATCCTGCATCCCACTAGGTTGATTACCTCCTTCATCGTCTGGACGGTATGGATGAGGAGATGGTTGAGAGGATCAAAAAGAAGGATTTTTGAGCTAAATATAGGGGATTGACTTTCAAATGGTCAAATGCTTGCTCTCTCTTGGATTGTTTCCTTCGTCTTATAGGCCTGGTCACTGTAAACCATTGGTTCGAGTTAATAGTGGAGTATAGAGGTTCCAAAACTGACAAATATAATCATCACAAAGCCTAATAGATAGATTAGCAAGGTGTAATAAACACAAGACGATGCAGGTATAATCGACAGGTATAATCGAGGCAAACGTGTACTGTATATGAGGATCAACCAAGAAACGGAGAAAGAAGGTTAGATTGAAAGTTCAATTCAATAAGCGCAAGTTGTTAATGTATAAAAATATATCCTCATTATATCCCGAGATCTGCAGTGTTGAAGTAAGTTATCACTGACACATGGATAGATGGTGCCCTTGTACCTTCTAATAGCTGCTTTCTTTGCGCCTCGGAGATTTGTCGGGAAGCACGTCTCGCGAGCAACTTTTCGGTCCTGTATTTCTCATAGTGGACCTCGCGGGTAGACGTCTTCAGAAGCTAACGTCATTGTGTTCACTTCTGATCCATCATCAAACAAAGAAAACCTTTACCTTAACATGGGTGGACAAAATCGCAGTCCTCAATGCAGCAAAGTCGCAGTGCTCAGGATTGAGTGTATCAACTGTTCCCCATCTAAATCTCCGAATGAAGACACCTTTCATATCTGTCGGATGTCCCTGAATAAGTGATGCCTTCAGCAATGCGTTCTCTATTACTTGTGAATTCTGGTCTTCTTCAGTTGACGTAGCTAAAGGAACAACAGCTGAGGTCGTACTGGGGCTATCCAAGTCGAATGTGGGGTTCTGGTGTCGGCGGCTCCCTTTGTTTTCGGGCATAATCAACGCAAAGGGTAGCCAGGGGCTGAAATCACTATTTACAAATGTATGCGCCGAAAAACGAGCATTGGCGATACAGTCAAGGTCTGTAGGATCTGGAACGATGGGCTGATTGTCGTCCTCGGGCACCCTAGGTAGTTCTCTCCTCCACGAACCAGAGGTGCTGCGATGTGTCAGGGACCGAAGTTTGATGATTGTACGGGACCTTTGTTCATTGTCTTCTCCCTCAGTCTCCTCCACATTAACATCCAAGACGGTAGCCAAATGTTTCTTATCATCTCCCATGACTTCAGGATCGTTAGTTAACGTGGTTAGTTCTTTACGGGCATCGGTCCCATTCAGGGCAGATTTTGTAGCTGAACCAAATACACCCAAGTCGATCCCAGCATCATTCAATTCTCGGAGCACTGTCAATTCGTCAATCAGGCCATCCTATAGTTCCCAATAAGCTCGATGAAAAGCATACCAGCTTCTTTGGCGGCTGCCAGTTTCGAGTCGGTCAACGAGTCGGCGCGTGCAATGACCGGCAGAACATTGGATCTATGATATATCCGGCGAATGACTTTAATTTCAGCTGGAGACATCGTTAGAGATTCTTCGTCTTCGTCTGAGTCGTCACCCGAGGATGTATCTGGGATCAACTCAGGGGGATGGATATTGGATATGGTTACTTCAGAACGCGTTCTTATCTGGGATGTGACATCGAGGGCGCGTCTTGCTCTGGCTGGGATTATAGATAACGGGTCGACCAGGTAGATGCAGCTGCTCCGAAAATGAAAAAAATTTCAGAGAGACTAACAAGCAATGCTTACAGATGAATGAGCTGATCTCCCTTGTGTTGACGAACGACTTTGGATTCCTAGTTGATGTACATGCTAAACTAGCGAGTTCTTTCGGTTGGTTTTATACTTACCTCGCTCATAGTGTCCGCGTACTGAGCATCGATATGCCTTAAGATGGCACTAACTTGCCGTTCTAGTTTTAACTCCTTGCCTTCCTGAAAATCCAGACCTGGAGTGTCGATAACCGACAGCATGATCCTGTCAGACTTGCTCTCAGATATCTCGAGCGAAATGTTTTGAATTGTGTGGGTAGATTTGGTGGAATCGTTCAAAAGTTTTGTGAGTGCGGCATACTGTTCCTTTGTGGCAAAAGGAGATATTTCTGCTGTCTCGAGTAGAAGTCGTAAGAGTGATGATTTCCCTGTGCCTTTACCTCCAACTACCTATTGAAAACTCAGGACACTAAAATGGTGTTTATTCAAGAAACGCAGTTTACCATAATATTCAATGTTGGAGGGACCTTCTTCATCTTTCTATGCGAAACACGGAGCCCCTTTGAAGACCTGATTTTCTCCTTCCTCATAGAATCGAATGCTTCGGATTGACTTGCCATAGACATATAAAGCAATGATATCGGAGCTTTCGTGGCTGGGGCAACCTCTCCTGTATGAGAAGCAACAGTTTGTGTCGGTATGTCAATCCTCGGGGAAGAATTATGGGTTTATGGAACATTGCCTATTCCTGGCCCATCTCTCACCTTGGTGTACAACGCTCACAGCGCTCAATCTTCCATTACTCTCATCACCTGAATGAGTCACATCGGTCATAATTGCAATGGTGTCACTTTCCTCGTCTTCTTCGAGATTCCGTATCGCAGCTATATCTACTAAGTCCTCTGGCCAAGAAATATCTCCTTTGACCATATTTCTCAAATCTGGCAACGAGGGAGAAGCCCTGACTGGAGAAGGTTCTCCACGCCTTTCGGGTTTGCGTCGGAAGGGGAACATTGATAACGACCGTCTAACGTTCCGAGATGATAAATCCTTGCAGCTTCAAAAGTGCGCGGTAAACAGAAAGAAGTGGATCGTAAGAACAGAAAGGGAGGACAGGAAAGAGACAGATCTGGTAGGGAAATTTGGGCTGGTTAAGAGGAAGACGCTCCCGCTCAAAGGAAATACGTTGTAGACAGATGGAGTATCAAACCAACGAGGTCAGAAAGGAGTTGGCTGACTGTTTTTGGTCGCTATGCGCTCTTGTCACCAGGAGCGCGACAATCATTCTCACGACCTTGGAATCAAAACAAGGAATGTACGAAATATGATCCTGTAAAGGTTCAGAATCTACACAAAATTTGGTACGGCTTTCATACGGCTTCTATGGAAATGGCATCAAGAACAGTTATGTAAGTATGAGACTTTATGACAGGAACGACCATGTGTAGCTTATGTGTCAGGAACCAGGTACCCGAACCACCAGTATCAAGTGTGAGAAATTCTGGCCACCATATTTTTGACGTTAATGAAAAAGAAATTCATTACATAATATTTAGTGGATGGTACAGAAATGGCACTTTGTGTAATTACTGCTTATCCTAATGGGACCCAAAAAGAAAAGGTAATTTTTTTGGCCTCGCCATCTATGCCTTGAGAGAAAGAAAAAAAAAGTTTTGTACTACCCAAGAGTCAGGAAAACATAAATATTTCATTACAAAGGAACTACGTTCACTTCAACACAAATATCACACAATGCAGTAAGATAACAGTACTCAGCCTCAAACAAAATCATGGGTTCTTAGCTCTGACAGTTACTCATTCCTCCATAAGGCTACAAATTTCAACTTTACATAGTCCTAAATTATAAATTCTTTAGAGGTTACGAGCCAACCCAATTTGTAGCTTTTCACACTCCAAACAAGTTTGCAATGAACCCCTTCTCATCACCGTCTATTTATTTTACACCACACCACAACCCACTCACACACACAAATCAAAAACTGATTTATATCAATTTTTTCTTCTACAGGACAAATACGTCATCTCGAAAAAAAAAACCAAAACCAAAACCAAAACCAACAACATAAAAAAGGGAGGGAGAAAGAAAGCGTGATAGTGTCCGTAACCATCTCCCACAAAACACATCAACAAACGAAATCAGAGTTGAAAAAAAAAAAAAAAAAGTTGAGAGAGATTTGGCAGCCCATACATAAAGGGGCGAGTCAATAATAGAAGGGAAAACAAACATGCCAACAAGAAACGACTGGAAAGAAACGAGATCAATCATCATCATCATCAGCATCGGAAGAAAGAAAAAACATCAAGCAACACCTGTGTGCAACATTGTAAAAAAAAGCAGAAAAAAAAGCATGAAATCAAGGTTGACTATTGACCGTCAGTCGCCCACCACTCAACGGACTCTCATGTCCACCCTGTTTCTTCTTCTTCATCATCATCGAAGACGAAGAAGAAGCAGAAGAAGAAGAATCAACCTCTATCCTCATCTTCTTAACCGCCCTCATCTCATCGTGCCTCAACAACGACGATGACGACGAGGAATGGTACGAATGTGAGGAATACCGGTGCGGGTGGTGAGCGAGAGGTTCGCTACTAACCATGTTGGTGGTGGTGTCAGGATCGTCGTGCGGAGACCTCATTTCCACGTCTCGGTCCACATGTAACACTTTCTTCACAACACCCTCTCTCGATCCTGATCCTTGAGCATCAACAGAAACCAGTCTATCTTTTCGTTCGTCTAGTATGACATCACCACCTCGACAGGTGTCACTCGTCGTGCGAAAGGAGGGGTGATGACGGCTTGCGACCCTGTGTGGATCCACTAGTTCAGGCCCTACTGTTAACGGGGTATTAGCGAGCGAGCGTGGAGACAACGAGCCGCCTTCGTCTTTGATATACCCTGGGCGAGCTGCTGCTGAGGATGAAGAAGCGTGATGGTGAGATGATGGATTTATGGACTGACGACGTTTTCTAAAAATGGGCGGCGAGCTATTGGCACTGCCGACGATGGGAGAGAGAAAAGTATGATTGATGGTGCCATTCGTGTCCTGCACATAGAGACAAGTCACTTGCCTACGTGCGCAACTGGCACAGGCAGGATGAGCACCGTCGCATTTTGTTTTCCGTGCTATTTTTTTGTAAGAGGGGACCCAGACCGTGTCTGTAGACGCACCTCGACATGAATTACAAGCAACGACTTTGGGCCCCGACCCAGAGCCACGCGCATTGGCGATCTTACCAGGGACGGTTGCCGCTCTTTTCCTCAGTGAAGCCTGCTGGTCCGAAGCCGGTCTAATGGGTGGCAAGGAAGGTGCAGACATGGGAGCGGGAGTAGGCGGTGATGATCTGTCAGGCAAAGACAAGGTAGCGATGTGGGGTAGATCGGTGTCAGGGAAATAGGATCTTGCACTGCCCGGTCCTAGCGAAGAGGAGGATGGAGGTTTAGGATCGCAAACGAGTCTATCGTGGAGAGATGATGGAGGTACGCCCAGAGATGACGGAGGCACGCCTCGAGATGATGGAGGTAGACCTCGATCCTCCCTCTCTCTTCTTATTGGGGGCAGGGAAAGATAAGAGTCGATGTTTGAGGTCCTTCGAGAGATGGGTGCGGATGAAGCTGGTGGTGGTGGTGCGGCGGCGGCGGCGGTGGAAGAAGACAAGGGAATAGAGTGAACTTGGGGAGACATGGACACCTCTGATCTACCATCTTCATTTCCGCTCTCTGCCCGAGTACTATCGTCGTCTTCGTCTGGGCCCGGGGGTCGTGATGGGGAACCAGGTAGATATGACTTGATGGTATTCCTGCGTTTGTTGGGGGGAGCATAGTCGCAGTGATGGGCACGTTTGAGACACTGTGCGCAAGCTGGTCTGCCGCCATCGCATTTCAATTTGCGTGCTGTCCGTGTGTGTGTTTGGTAAGTGTGAGAGGGAGCAAAAGTGACTCACATCGACAAAAGTTGCAAGCGACGGTGATTTTCTTTGAGCGTTGTTTGGCAGTAGTAGCGGTGGTGGTGTTGGGGGGGAGGTGTGAGGAGCCTGAAAGAGAGTGGGCTGTAAACACCGTAGAGAAAAGAGAGGACGTACGGGCAGGTCTAGCCGAGGAAGAAGGAGAGTCGAGAGGGAGCTGTTTTTGACGATTAGAAGGAGGGATGGAAGCGGAGGAGGAGGAGGAGGGATGGGCTGGCTGGGTGTCTATAGCGAGGACGGGTCTCTGGGGGAGAGGAGGGGGGAGGGCGTGGGGGGAGTGACGGAGCTGCTGGTGGTGGATGTAGTCTGACCTAAACTTTTCGAATAGATACTCTCTTGTGTACTTTTGGAGGGTCTGTGGGATGGGTGGGTGGGAGAGGGGCGAAGAGGAGAGAGAGAGAACGTACCTCCATGTGGTGGAAAATGGCATTGCGAAGAGGGATAAAGTCGCAGTGTGCGGGGTCGAGGACGTCGAGATTGCCCCAGCGGTAGAACCTGAGAAAGGAGGGCCGGGGAGAGGCGTCAGAGTCTGTGGGGTCTGGGGAGACGAGGGCATAGGGGAGACGCATGATGGGGGACTTGTCAGGAGTTGAGGGGTCGGTGATGGGAGGTGGGGGGTCAGGGTGGTCGTCGGTGTCGAAGATGCCGAAGCCGATGCCTGCGTCAGCGAGATCGCGGCGGACGGCGAGTTTGAGGGCGGCGAGACGGTGATTGGAGAGGAGGTCAGCGCGAGCGATGACGGGGAGGACGTTGACGCGGGCGGAGAGACGACGGATGGCGGTGATGTCGGCGGGAGGAAGGGCGGGACGGAGAGGGGGCGGGTGGATGGCGTCTGGGTTGAGAAAGTAGATGCAGCTGGGGGGTGGTGAGTGGAGGGGAACAAGGGAGGGGAGAGGAGGGGGACGCACAGATGGACGTGGCGGCGGTCGAGGTCATCGAGAAAGCGGTGGTCGATGAGGCGGAGGGTGTCGGTGAGGATGCGTTCTGCTGCGAGCTCGTCGGCAAAGTCGAGGGAGGGAGAGTCGATGAGGGTGAGAGGGACGAGAGCAGCGTCGAGGGTGACGAGGACGTTTGTTGTTGTGAAGAGAGTAGTGCGGCCAGCGCAGGGGAGAGGATGGGACGGGGCAAGAGAGTCGAGGAGAAGACGCAGGAAGGAGGTCTTTCCTGGTGGGCGTGAGCAAGATGGCAGACGACGGGCAGACACTCACTCACCTCCGCGGTTGCCCGCGACCAGCAGCGTGAATGGAGGTCGCCGGCTCATGGATGCCCCCCGTCCACCCGTTTCCCCGTTAAATCTCCCACCGGCCCGTCTCTTCTCCGGTCTTCCATGTTCCGCCGTCCCTTCTCCTCCCTCAACAGATACAGCAGGCTTGTCACCCAGCCCAAGGACCATGGTGCCAGCCAGGCCATGCTCTTTGCCACCGACCCCGTCCACCTCGACGCTGACCTCCACAAGCCCTTTGTCGGCGTCGCCAGCGTCTGGTACGAGGGCAACCCGTGAGTCCCTCCTCTTTCCCTCTCTCCCCTCTCACCCTCCCAGATGCAACAAGCATCTCCTCGCCCTCGGCACCACCATCAAGCACTCCCTCGCCGCCAGCAACACCGTCGCCTACCAGTATGGCACCGTTGGCGTCAGCGACGCTATCAGCATGGGCACCTTTGGCATGGCCTACTCCCTCCCCTCCCGCGACCTCATCGCTGACGCCGTAGAGTCCGCCACCGCTGCCCACCACCTCGATGCCACCGTCGTCGTCCCAGGCTGCGACAAAAACATGCCAGGCGTCCTCATCGCCCGTCAGTCTCCTCTTTTTCCTCCTCTTCGCCCTCCATCTCACACACACTCTCTCTCTCCAGTCGCCCGTCTCAACCGCCCTGCCATCATGGTCTACGGCGGCACCATCCGCCCAGGCTCCTGCCCAGGCCTCCCCCAGCTCGACATCGTCTCCGCCTTCCAGTCCTACGGCCAGTACCTCGCAGACGCAAAATCCCCACATGCTGAACACGTCCGCTACAACACCGTCCGCCATGCCTGTCCAGGTCCCGGCGCCTGTGGTGGCGTACGTCCCTCCCTCTCCCTTTTCCTCTCTCTCTCACTCCCTTTCAGATGTACACCGCAAACACCATGGCCAGTGCTGCAGAAGCCCTCGGAATGTCCCTCCCAGGCTCCTCTTCTTTCCCCGCAGAGTCAAAGGAAAAACAAGACGAGTGTGCCGCCATCGGCCCTGCCATCTACAACCTCCTCCAGAAAAACATCCTCCCCCGAGACATCATGTCCCGCTCCGCTTTCCAAAATGCCATCGTACTCCCATCCTCTCCTCCTCCCCTCCTCTCTATTCATCCTCCTACAGGTTCTCACCATGATCCTCGGTGGCTCCACCAATGCCGTCCTGCACCTCATCGCCATGGCTCGCGCCGCCGGTCTCACCCTCACTCTCGACGACTTTCAGTCCGCATCAGATCGCATCCCCTTCCTCGCCGACATCAAACCCAGCGGCAAATACGTCATGGAAGACATTTACAAACTCGGCGGTATCCCCAGTAACGTTTCCTCTCTATCTCCCGCACCACGCCCACCTCACTCCCCATCAACCAGAAATCTTGCATTTCTTGATGCAAAACAATCTCATAGATGGCAGCAACATCACCGTCACCGGTCTTTCTCTCGGCGAGAACCTTGATCGCTGGGTCCACCAACACGGGCAGCTCGATTTCACTCATCAAGATGTCATTCGTCCTCTCACCCATCCGATCAAACAAACCGGTCATATCAGGTTGGCAGACATATCTATTTTCATTCACACGCTCATCTCATCCACAGGATTCTCAAAGGCAATCTCGCCCCAGGGGGTGCCGTAGCTAAAATCACCGGCAAAGAAGGCCTGGGGTTCACAGGAAAAGCGAGAACGTTTGATTCGGAAGATGCCTTTGTCAAAGCTGTAGAATCAGGTTCGATCAAAAAGGGAGAGAAAACGGTAGTTGTTTTGAGGTATTTGGGACCTAAAGGGGGACCAGGTATGACATGGCTTATGGGAAGAGCAACTGACGCTTATCTTACCTTACTTTAGGTATGCCCGAGATGCTAAAACCGACGAGTTTGATCATGGGTGCAGGTCTCGGCTTGGACGTGGCCTGTATCACCGATGGTCGTTTCAGTGGCGGGTGAGTCCCTTGTCTTTCCAAAAGAAAAAACAAAAAAACCTGCTCAGATCTCACGGTTTCGTCATCGGCCACGTCGTACCCGAAGCTCAACTCGGAGGTCCCATCGCGCTCGTCAAAGACGGTGATGTCATCTCCGTCGACGCCGTCAAGAACACGATTCACGTCTTGGATGTCGAAGAGGAGGAATGGGAGACGAGGAGAAAAACTTGGAAGGCACCCCCTCTCAAAGTCCAGCAAGGAACGTTGTACAAGTATACAAAGCTCGTCGCCGATGCGAGTTTGGGATGCGTGACGGATGCTTGAGATTTTTTTTTTTTTTTTTTTTACAAAAATCCATCACCTTTGGAATATCATTATTATATCTACCGGTTTCAACCCCGAATTCAACGGGATCTTTCCGCTCCGCTTCATATAGCTTGCGTGAGAAGAAAAGAACCACTTCGGATGCACGTTCCGTTTGCAAAAAAGTTCTTGACTCCCATGGTTGTGATGACAATTGTTAACCCAGAGTTTAAAAAAATGATAGCATTTGACGTAAATGATATGAGAGGAGAACCAGTATGATTGTCCCGTCCCTTCCTCTCTCAATCTCAAAAAAAAAACAAATAAACACAAGTGATAAAAATAGAGAGACTCTAACCCAAAAAAAACAAACAAAAAAAAAGTCCCTAAACTCTCGAGCGCTTGACAAGCCGCTTCTTTTCGGCCTTGGACATTTTGTTCTTGCGGCGTTCCTTGGCTTCCGTCTTGACAGCCCTTTTTCTCTCCTGAAAAAAAAAACCTTGAATATATTTAAATTAAAAGGAGTGTGTGTCAAGGGGGAGGATGGGAGTGCCCATATTAAAAAAACGAGGTAACACCACCCTTACCTTTTTGGCTTCCCGGTCTTCATGACGATGGCCTTTTGGTCTTTTCTCCACCCGTCCACCTATCTCAGATCCTTCTTCTTCTTCTTCTTCATCCCCCTCCTCTTCCTCCTCCTC
>Ga0153957_100096_pt1 | contig 63570 bp, 78 predicted proteins | sample TSFL041MetaG_FD_104745 | JGI IMG/M metagenome (GOLD analysis project Ga0153957, IMG submission 104745) | Attine ant fungus gardens microbial communities from Florida, USA - TSFL041 MetaG | ecosystem: Host-associated > Fungi > Mycelium > Unclassified | place: USA: Florida, Wekiwa Springs... | reverse complement strand
TTATATTATTTAAGGGTGCATCATCTTCTTAAGGATGTGGCAATATTCCTCTGCATAGACTGATCACAATGGACCAGTAGCACGAAGTATGTAAAGTGAAAAAGAGTACAGGTATACTAATGAACACTACTCAATTGCGAGGTCAGGTCTTAGACACGATACCTGAGCTTGGGTTAGTCCCTAACTGACTAACAAGTCCCCTTAAGCTTGGGGCCCAGCTATCAGGAAGTTGGGAGTGATCTGAGTCAATCACCCACTGAGAGAGGTTATGAGAATGAAGTTTGACAGAGATTGAGGCAATTGGTGTCTGGAAGTGAAAACGAGTTCTAATGTAATGATCTGAAGCTTGAGTGGTGTAACCCTAACCTAGATTGCACTCTATGTCAGAGTAAACAAAGAGAACTCATTAAAGTTCCTGCTAATTAGCTCAGCTACTTATACACAAATATGTGTTTACAAGTATTTGTCTAACTATTTTATCCCATACATCTCTTTTGAGTTAGGATGTCCCACACATATTTAATATTACATAATTATTGGAAAAGAAAAAGAAATAAAATAATCCACTGCCGTGGATCGTCTAGCTCGCCTACTGTTTTATAACATCCAGGTTGAAAGTATGCCATCTATGCTCTGACAATGGATTAGAATTTGTCAATGACATAATGAACACCTTCTGCCGCTGCAATAGCATCATTCATGAGACTACTGTTCCTTACACTCCAGAGCAGAATGGAATTGCTGAACAAGCCATTGCTGTATTTTTTGAAATGGTTCAATCAATGCTCTATACTGTAAATGTCAGCTTGTGATACTGGGATAAAGTTTTTTCTTATGCAGTGTCATGCCAGACAATTAATTTTGGCAATATAAGTGACATTTGGAACATAATAATCATAATAAATGGCTCTCGAGAGAGAATTGGCTCCCCAGACATAACTACTAGAAGTTTGGTCATATACTTGAAAACACTATCCAAGTAGCGGAGTAGTGGCTGTGATCACCACTATTGGTACCTTATAATGCTTTCCAGATAGTCTCATATCATATCTATAAGATGGACTCCTCTCTAAAAGTGCTCTCAAGAGCGAACTCAACCTTAGAAGCATTTCCCTTGATAATGACATCACCTGATAGCTGACCCCTGGTTTATAATAGGAACACCATCAGAGATCGTGCATCAGTCCTGATCAGTAGTCCAAATATAGAAGAACAAGACGAGAATATGCCGAATATCATCGAAAAAGGATAAAAAGAGGAAGAACTCCCATCTTTGCTCTTCGTTACTCTAGAGCTGAAACTTGACTTGAGTAATTAAGAGCTCTTTTTTTCTCTTTCTTTTTTATAAAAACCTTATAAAACTTCCCTCAAGGGATATCCACTCTAAAGGAGGACTTGGGCATTCACTTGGACTAGGAGCTAAACTGCTCACTACGTGTTTTCAGAGTAAGTTACCAACTGTACAGTCAGTTGAGAGCAAGCTTGCACGAGAACAACATGAGATCTAGATAGGACTGCTGTATTAACGGCGAGCCAGCCTATTAGACTAGTACCTTGAACAGTAGTGCTACAGTATGAGAGGAACGCACACCTTTGAGATCCAACTGGTGAGAGTGCTCTTGAGTAGAAACTAAAAACATTTCTTTCATTCTAGTATCTAAATACAAGCTTTTACTATCTCATGAGCCCCTCTCTTTTATATTTGATTACCTCCCCAGTATCTACTCAATTGTACACAATTGTGGAATAACTTGGAGATTTTGACTTTCTAACTCGGTAGTACCCACTTTTGTAAGGACAGTAAAGCACTTTGATATTTCAATCTACACATCCATTACAAACACATAAATCCCAACCCCCCATTTTGCTTCAAAAACCTCCATCAGCGGTCCACATTAGAAGTCTATCTGCTACAACTGGTTTGAATAGTGTTGTCCCCTATGAAGCTTGGACAGGCCGTAAGCCTAATGTATCTCATTTATAAGTTTTTGGCTCACTAGGATGGGCACATATACCAAGACAGGTGTGTAGAGGCAAACTGGAATCTTAGACAGTCAAAGTTCAAATGCTTGGTTGGTGGATGGATGAAGCAAAAGGTTATCGTCTTGAAGACCTTGAGAATGGCAAATTAATAGCCTTTTGAGATGTTAAATTCTTCGAAGATAACTCACTAAGTGATTTGGCATCCATTGAAGTCCAAGATACCCCTGCCAACAACAAAGATGTCAATGTTTTAGTTAACAATGCCATTCAAAAGGATATCACTCCATTTACTATCCAAAAAGATGACACACTCCTCAAGGAATCCTCTTCCCCACTTATTGTCCCACTATTCAATGATGTAGAAATTAACTCCTCTGCAAAAGCCAATAGACCTAATGAAGTTCCAAACTCACCTCTTCTCTCAGCTCCACGCCATTCTGGACGCGAACGAAAAACTCCAAGTCATTTTGTACTCATGGCTATTGATGACATTACTATACTAGGCAATGTCAACTTCACTTTTATTGCAGTTGCTGAAGAACCAAAAACTTACCAGAAGGCTATCCATTCTCTACACTCGAAGTAGTAGAAGCAAGCTATAGAATCAGAGTTCACTCAACTCCAAAAGTTAGATATCTTCGAGGTGGTTAATAGCTTACCTAAGGGATGAAAGGCTGTGGACAGCTGTATTGTCTTCTGTGAGAAATGAGATGGGCATGGAAACTTAATCAAATTCAAGGCATGTATAGTAGCCAAAGGCTTCTCACAGATATCTGGAGAGGATTTCACGAATACTTTTCCATCGATTACCAAGTTTTCCACCCTTCAAATTTTTCTTGTTTATGTGGCTTACCTGAACTAGGACCTTCACCATGTCGACGTCATTACCACTTATCTCCATGGCCCTCTAGATGAAGAAACAGACTAGGAGACAATAGAAGAAGTGCTTGCATGAAGTTTTGATTAAATTTGGTTTTACCCGTGCATTTGCCGATGACTGTCTTTATATCAAGTGTTATGAAGAAAGGATTGTCTTACTAATCCTAGTCTATGTTGATGATATGGCTGTAGTAGGACCTGATAGATGCCACATAGTCTCTTTCAAGTCATTCTTGGGAAACAACTTTGAAATCACTGACTTGGATAAACTCAAGCACATGCTTGAAGTTCTTGTCACCAGGGATTGTTTGAAACACCTCATCTACCTAAACCAAACAGCCTACATTCAACGCACTATTGCTTGCTTTGGACTAGAAAATTCAACTCTAGTGTCTATACCTTTTATTGTTAAACATGACCTCACTCTATCCCAGTTACCTACAACTGAGGCAGAAAAGTGTGCTTACAAAGATTACTCTAGTAACCTTCACTACCTCTCATTGGTAGGCTCACTTCTCTTTGTGATCCAGACCAGGCCAGATATTCAATTTGCAGTTGGCTTAGTTACACAGTTCAGCAACAATCCCGGAATAGCTCATCTGGAAGCAGCAAAGCACATTCTATGCTATCTCAAGTCCACAACCAACTACAATCTTGTATTGGAAAAGCGAGAGGAGGGAAAATTTAATTTAGTAAGATGGTCAAACTCTAACTAGGCTCAGGACTATGATGATCACAAATCAACTAGTAATTTCATTTTTGACATTGCAGAAAGCTCTATTTCCTGGTCCTCCAAGAAGCAGGCCACCATGGCAACCTCCTCTGTAGAGGCTAAGTACATTGCTTTAGCCAATACTACTAAAGAAGCCATTTGGCTTCGTACTCTGCTCACTAAACTAAATTTCCCTCCTACCATGGCAACTATGATTTATGCTGATAACCAAGGCTGTATTGCCTTAGCTAATAATCCAGTATCTCATTCTCACACCAAACACATTGATATTTGTCACCACTTCATTCGAGAATGCATCAAACACTGAGAGATCAGACTCAACTACATTTCTACCAAGGATATGTTAGCTGACGTTTTTACCAAAGCCCTCCCTTGTGAGGCCTTCAAAAAATTCAGAAACCTCTTAGGAGTGCTACCATTGGATTAATGCCTCAATGAGTGGGAGTGACGAAGTATGTTCTAGAATATCTATCTACCTTTCATCATTCCTCCTCTGTTTCATTATGTTTCAGATTGAGAGACATACAGAAATGCCTGAAACATGTTTATTCTTAGGTAAATAATAGTACACCTGTATTGTACATAAAGCAATCATCGTGTAAGCCCTAAGACTAGTCATTTTTATCTGGTCTTAGATACATGTACCTCCTGTATTTCCTCCTGAACATTCAATTCATCTAGTTGTTTCTATCTGGTCTTAGTTTCAAAGACATACCTGTGCTTTAAATCTGTCAGTGGATAGTATTGTTTTCTATTATCACATTTGCTCATAGCTTTGTATAATATAATTGACAAAAGTTATTCCAATTGGGAAGCTACACATTATCATCTATTGGCTCTTGATAAATGTTTTGACCAATACTAGTACCATGACCACACTACCATCCACATCCATATCTTCACCAGTACCTATTACTGTAGGTATATCCCACTGACTGAGTGTTATCAGTGGTATACATTCCCTGATTTTTTGTCTATGTCGTGGATGTTTTTGTGGTCAAGATGCAGAAGATATACACTATGAGATCAAAAGTAAGTGGGCTACCTGCTCTGATTACCCAACTTGGGCAGGGAACTGACCAATATCACACTTTGCCATTCAAACCATGTCTGAGTTTCAATTTGGTTGATCCATCCAAATCAATGCACCAATGTACCGTATGGCTCATTTAGCATGCCCCCAGCTCACCAGGCTCGACACAAGCAATAGGCTACTAAAGACCTGGAATATGAAAAGAAAATCCAGGAGGCTATGAATGGGATCTATTGTAAGAGATTTAAGAGTATCCAGGCAGCAGCAACTGCTTTAGGTGAGTCCTTTTAGTAATGTTGCAACACCATAAAATTTGGCTAACACAGTCCTCAGGTACATATATCAACACTTGGAATTAATACATAGTGCTCACTCCCCCACCCATCAAATCGAAGTCCACCTCCAGGCTATAATAATAATTTCTTTATCATAAATAAATCTTCTGCCTCGAATACATGATTTGCTGCCTTCCAAAAGGACTGACTGGTTTTCATCGATCCTCATGTGGAGTTCGAAGCTTGTTGATGCTTAAGTGTGACTGGATATGACTGGCCAAAACCCATGTGGACCCCGAAAGTGACGTTATGGGATAATAGGACTTGATTGGATCTTCATACTCCGATCACTTGAAATTGATCTCGGAGGAGCATCAGTTGGAATTCTCTGTCAGCGTCTCCTGCCATACTGGATGCGGTATACACAAAATGGATTTATGATACCGGTGAAGTAGAGCAATTATCCGTGCTACAGGAGACTTTTGTCCTGACTCAGGCTACTCAGGTTACACAACAGTGAAAGCAATTTGATCCAGCAGGAAGAACCCGTGGCACTGATAAACGCTTGAAGCCCTTGGCAAGTATCGTTAATGACTTATATGTTCGATGACAAAGTAATCCCCGACCATCTCGGCGACAAATCCTATGGCATTCCGTTATGGGCTTCGATTACAAATAATGATAACCGAACCGAGATTGATTGACCGCCTTAATATCAGCAAACCATCATGTTCGCAGCCCTCGATTTAAAAGCCATACAGGTTTCCAGTGCAGCAGCTTCTATCGGTGCTTCTCCTCTCCAGTCAAACGACGTCAATGAACAGGATAAGCATGAGGTGCTGAATAAACTCAACGTATCTGCATCTCCTGATTCATCAAACACTATAATTGCCATTGATCTGGACGATGTCCTCTGTGAAACTAACAAGGTTGTCTCTGAGTGTAAGTCAGTGGAATTGTAGTCCGGACTTGGTCCCATAATCGCTGCATCAGGGCACAATGATGTATACGCCACCAAGATGGACATCTCAGAATTTTATTGTAAGATTGATTTCAATTTCAAAGTGGAGCTTGCATAGACTGACAAGTTATATTTGTGCAGACTACTATTACTGGAAGGCGAAAGATTTCGTGCATCCTCTTCGCCAGGGCTCTCGCTGACCCGGAGTTGAATAGAATCCATCTTGGGGAACCGTCGAAGAAACATTCGGTAAAGTGAGGAAATTTTATAGGACCGACAGGATCTATCATGTGGCTATGGTGCCTGGAGCACAGGAGGGGATACAGACTCTCAAAAGGATGGGATTCCGACTCATCATTGTCACGGCTAGGCAAGAAGACGCGGGCAAGAGCTGGAAATGGGTCTCAGAGCACTTTCCCGGTCTGTGCTCACCAAGTTACCAAGGACGGAAGTAATCTGATCGGATTTCAGGCTTGTTTGACAGCATTGTGTTCACTGGTCAGTTCAAGGATGTTGAGCTACAAGCCGTTTCTCACTCGAGTAAACCGCAGGTGAGCGATGGAGATGTAAATTTCATAGAATCACGCATGGCGCGTTCCTCTAGGTCTGCCATAATCTTGGAGCGAAGCTACTCATAGACGACTCGTCTGAACATGCATTACAATGTGTCAACGCAGCTCTTCCCATGCCAGTTCTCCTCTTCGGAGAGTATGAATGGAACAAGCGTGTCTGTAGTCCAGATGATGCTCACGATGATATGTCGTTCGACATTCGACTCAAGGCCTGTGGCGGGAAGGAGTTCTGGAAGGAAGAGATGCTATCCATTCCGCAAGGTGCACAATTATGGCGCGTGAAGGACTGGAGTGAGGTGATACGATGGATACAGCAGGCCAGAGGAGATGGACGGATCTGATCGATGATCTGACTGTTAAATGCACAGCATCAGACACATGTCGTTCATTATCTCTTCATTCACATGACAATAATGTACATAATTTCTCTATTCTTTCATTGCACGTGCAAGTGTGTTGGTGAATCCTGGAGGAAAGTTCAGCTGAGACTTCAACATCAGTAGGGCCACTTTTTTCTCTTTCCGATTTTCACCATGGTGGCCTTTCAAATGCTCAGGAGTCGGGCTGCACAAGCAAAGCTCGCTCATCTCTCAAAAACATACGTCGGTAACCGATCACTCATTCAACGGGTGCTCAGTATCAGCTTTGTCTTATATGTCCTTGGTACTACTTATCATGGCCTTTCTGGAGGTGCAAGAGGAAGACTGAGGGGAGGGAGGGGAAAGACTAGTGCTCAACAAAAACCTGGCGAAGAATTAGACCGTGTGGCCGTATGTTAACATTTTATTTTCTGCTTCGTCACTAACCAAGTTCTTCGTTAGTTGGATGAGGTTTTCTTCCGGCGTCTCTCCAAGATCCTACGAATTATCATTCCGGGAATACGCTCCAAAGAAGCCCTCCTCCTCCTCATGCACTCAAGCCTTCTGGTATTTCGGACCGCAATGTCGCTCTACGTTGCTGCCTTGGATGGCAAGTATGTCATAGGCGTACTAACAAAGTCCTAGTTGAGTAAGCGTGCCTCTTTAGGATTGTCGCAAGTCTTGTCAAGGTTGAACCTCGGATATTCTTCTACAACATCCTCCGTTGGCTTTTTGTAGCTATCCCAGCGACATGGTGCAACAGCTGGTTGAGCTATATACAGAATAAGCTCGCAATTGCCTACCGCACACGATTAACCCATGAGGTACTTTCCCAGTATCTAGGGGAAACGTCGCAAGGACCAGAGGGAAAGGTGTATTATAAACTTGGTAGGTCATGGTGGTTACCTTGTCTATAATGATCTCCGCGGTAATTCTATTCATACAGAAAACCTAGATGATAGGATCAGAAATCCCGATCAGTGAGTTGATCAGAGCTTCGCATTCTTGAAGCATTAACATTCAACAGGATGATTACCTATGACCTACAACGATTCTCGACGAGTTTGGCTGCAATATATCCCAATCTCGCCAAACCCATTCTTGATGGCATTCTCTTCAACTATCAGCTGTCGCAGAACGTCGGCGTAGAAGCTCTCGTTGGTTTAACATTTGCTGTCCAATCTACTGCTATCCTTTGTGGGCTATGTCCTGATCGTCGAATAATTTTGCCTTAAATTTGATTGCTCCTCCCACAGTGCGATATTTAACACCTCCTTTCGGTACTTACACAGCCCTATCCGCTCAGTTAGCTGGATCACTTCGACATGCACATTCAAGATTACTTGATTTTTCCGAAGAAATTGCTTTTATGGGAGGAGAGCATACAGAACGTTTGTTCATTGAGAGAGAGTATGCAACCATGTTGAAACACGAAAAGAGGGTGTTAGAACGACGGTGGTGGTTCGGTTGTGTGGAGGAAGGTATCATTAAATGGCTTTGGAGTTCCTTTGGCGTGTGTCTCTCCTTCATGAATTCCATCATGTATGGACGCTAATTCCCGCCAGCTTGTCCTTTGCGGAGTTCCCGTATTTTTTAATCTACCTGGTTCCAAGTCTGCCGACCTAGGAGGTCGTACTGAGGGTGAGCAGCAGTATTGCAATTTCCATCAGATTTACGCACTGATTTCCCCGTAGGTTTTGTGACAAATCGGCGCCTTCTGCTATCAGCTTCCGGTATGAGTTTTTGATATCTTCGAATTCAATTGACTCACTCATAGATAGATGCCTTTGGTCGCGTAATGTATTCCTATAAAGATCTGCAGGAACTTGCTGGTTTCACCACACGGGTATCTCGGCTACTTGAGACAATCAGGGATGTGAAGCAGGCCAAATTTGAGAAGGCACTTGTCAGTTCCGCAAGCACAGACGCAAATGCAAAAAGTATGTCATGTTTGCTTCGATATTCAGTGACATCATTTCTGTCTCCCCTGTAGTTCTCAGCGGAAAAGGACAGGTTTTGGAGGCGGAGGACATCCAATTTGAGAATGTTCCAATTGTGACGCCCAATGGTGATATTCTCGTACAAAGTCTAAGTTTCCACGTTAAACCAGGGGCAAGCATACTCTTACAAGTTGATTTACATACCTGCTGATTAAAAAATGTAGCAACATCTACTCATTGTTGGACCGAACGGTAAGTCAGTGCAAATATTTACTTCTGTGATTCATGACATTGGTTATAGGATGTGGCAAATCATCTCTTTTCCGCATTCTTGGTGGTCTCTGGCCCGTCTATGGTGGAATTGTTCGCAAACCGCCATCCTCACAGTTTATCTTAATCCCCCAACGGCCATATATGTCACTTGGAACACTTCGGGATCAAATTATCTATCCACATTCTGAGGCCGATATGAAAGCTCGTGGGTACATCAGTGATTCGGTCATTTGCTCAGCTACTTAATGATCTCCAGGAGGGGTTACAGACAATAATTTACGTCAGATCCTTGTCACGCTGCAGATGGAGAACATTGTGGAGAGAGAAGGGGGCTGGGATGCTGCACGAGAATGGAGAGAATCACTCAGTGGTGGTGATCAGCAAAAGCTTGCCTGGGCAAGGCTATTCTATCATCGACCCAAGGTGAGTGGATGTTATGTGCAAATCTTGTCGGCTGACGTTACATTCGCTCTCCGTCGGATTAGTATGCTGTCCTTGATGAAGCTACGTCTCTCGTACCAACTGATGTTGAAGGAATGATGATGGAGTTCGCCACTGATCTTGGAATCACCTTGTTGACTGTGTCGCATAGGCCATCGCTGTGGAGATATCATCAGTTGATCCTTCATTATGACGGTCAAGGTGGTTATGTTTTGTAGGTCACGCTCCCGAGTATTGCCACCAGACATCTGAAACCCAGTCCATGACAGTACTCAACTGGACGCAGAGAAGCGACTCGCCTTGCAAGAAGAAAAACAGGCACTGGAAGCCAAACTCTTAGAAGTGTAAGTCAGTGGCTAAAACCAACGGAGTGTCCACTTACGTCTTGAATAGTCCGAAGCTAAAAGTCCGACTGTCGGAACTGAGGGCGGCAGTGACGGTTGAAGCTGGGCAGTAGTGACTTTGTGTATGTACTTGTGTAATACAAGCGATTATGATTGGCTCATGCTGATCAGGAGCTGATCGTGGGAAATACCAGCTGATACCGATGGCCGACGGAAATGTTTTTCCCTCAAAAACCTCTCAAAAAAACTTTGACGAGGCTGTCAACTGGACCATTTTTGAACCCATTTCTTTCTCTTTGTATCATTCGTAGCTTGTGCTTATCAATTCAAAATGCACTTCTTCTCTCAGAATTTCGATTACAGGTGAGTTGATCAGCCATTATGCATCGTTCTCAACTAAGCGGTCGCATGATCCAGTCACCCCTGGTCTCATGTTGTTACAGGAATGTGGAAGAAGTACCCCAATCCCAGGTGCTCGCATGTCGTCAGCATTGACGTTCTTGATCGTACTGTCGATCCTAATACTGGCATCATTCGGACGGAGCGGGTGCTGGGCTGCAAGCAAAAGGCTCCAGGTTGGATCGTGAAGGTAAGCCGTTAACTTGCTGGATTTGTGTCTTATACCTGCTCAACGTCCTCTCAGCTATTTGGTGGCTCAGAGGATGCATTTGTGCGTGAAATCATCTACGTGGACCCAGCCACCCAGAACGCAACAATCACTTCAGTAAACCTCTCACTGTCCCAATTTGCAACATGTTTCGAGCGCATACACTACACACCAGCAACTCGTGATACAACCCTGTTCACACAAACGGCTGAGATTCAAGCTCGAATGGCACTCTGGCGGTCAGCCGCGGACAATCTCGAAAAGTGGCTAGTGCAACGGTTTGAACAGAATGCTCAGCTAGGGAAATTGGCATTTACGGATGTCTTGCGAACGTTATGGGAAGAAAAGCACGCACAGCCAATCGCTTAGCTATAAAGTTGTGCAGTGTCACTCGATTACCTGTCTCCTCCCCGCGCATACCCACCACACTCGCACCTTCAGCTCACCTCCTTTATATTCATATTTATTTTGTGAGGAAACGAGGATGCACATAGACTCGATTTTGGAAATTGTAGACACAAAAACCCCCAGTGCTAAGCTTGATACTTTTGTCACTCTCATACATACGCATTTCATGACGCACTTCACCCTTTTCACCTACATGCACGACTTTGTACGATATTTACCTGTCTACTCTTTGGGTTTCCGATAAGTAGCTAATCTTGAATTCCAATCAAGCTGATTTCCGGCCTTCGTTCCTTGTTTATTCAGTTCACTCAACAATCCCAGCCATATACATAATTGTCCTTGTCTTGTTCTCGTGTCGCGGTCGTCCTGTTTGTATGAGTAGAGTCATTTTTTGAGTCAAAATTAAAATCAATGGATTCAGAGTCAGGAGTCTTTGGTGTGCCACAAATACTCGCGTTGAACTCCTCATTCAACAAAAGGTCAACAGTGTTGCGAGAAGAGATTGTTTCAGTCTCCATCGTAGAGACCAATCTAAAACAAAGATCACTGAACCGAACGAACTTAATTCAGATGACAAGACGTACGGCTCAAACGAGTTGACGTAGTAGAAGCCTTTATCCAGCTTAACAGGAGGGAATGAAGTGTTCGGAGTAAATCTTGGATATGCATCCCACTAACAAAAGTTTGTCAGGTAAGGTCCTTTGTCTGGTCAAGATACTGCATGCCTCCTTTCTGAATACCCATCCAATTTTGCCATTGAAAACTTTGGCAAGCCATTCATCACTGATCCGTTCCTTGGAGAAAATCTTGACTGCCCATTCGTTATCACGGACCAGGCCATGGTATGAAAGTGAATTGAATTCTGGGGCCTTTCCATTTTTACGAACATTCTCAGATGTAGTAAGCATCATTCGCGAAGGCTCAGCCGAAGCATCCAAGTTGAAATAATCTGGGTTGGGATACTCTGAAGTTGTGGACAGTAAGGTGACGTGAAGATGGACGTAGGGAAGCTGAGGGATTTTCTGAGAGATGGCTTGAGGAACAAGTATATCGGCCGAGTGGAAGGGAGCGGCAAGGATGATGGCAGTGTAATCCCGCCTTTCCTGAGATGTTGTAATCGTCCAATTTTGTAAATTCTTACTGGGGACAATACTGATAACATTTGTGTCAAGAAAGACAGAGGCACCGGATCGTTTCAAGAACTGATTGAAAATAAGACGATTACCTCCCTTAATCCCAACGGCATTGTCAGCAGCAAGCGAAACAAGGCCTCCGAATGCGTGAATAGAGTCAATGTTCTGATGACCATATTAAAGATAAGCTCCACTCGATGCAACCAAAGGCTTACTTGACCATAATTGACTCTTGTAGCTCCTTCCAAGAATTCAGCGATGAACCGTCTAAAGACACCCTTGTGAAGCAGATACTCCATCGCGGAGTTCTCTACTAGTTCCGTCCAGTTATATGTCGCGACAAATTGGGCAGCATTGCGCCATCTGGGTGTTTCCTTCGTATATAAACCAAGATACCGCTCAATCATCTCAGCCACACTGCTCAGGCAGATCAGATGAGAAGCTTGAGAAATCGCTATTATCACTCACGTTTCTTGGACCCGCTTGGGAGATGTGAGGCCATACCGCCATAAAAATTTGATGTATCCCCACCAGTCCCTTTCGAACTAGACAACCGTGAGCACTGCGGAGAGAGTGTATACACCACGTACCGTAAAAATGACATTTTCGCCGTCCCATATCCCCACACTATCTATTTCCCCCGCAAAACGGGTTAGATTGAACTCAGCTGATGCTCTCCAGAGATTTTTGTTCTCTTCAACGAAGATAGAAGCACCCAGTTCTATCGCAGGAAGGTTGTCATCCTCATAAGGGTATACAACCGTGCTGCCTGCGAAGGAGGATGAGTCGAAAAACAGTTTTGTGAGCGCTTTCACATACGGCCTCCAATGTAGTCATTCCGCTCGTAGACATCGATGTCAACGTTGAGACCAAACCGTTCCTTGGCTTTGGATATCCAAAATGCTGCAGAGCTGCCTGCTGCGCCCGCACCAACAATAGCCAGTCGAGGAGTTTCTGGAATGTCAGGAATGTCAAGAATGTCAGGAATGTCAGGAATGTCAGGAATGTCAGGAATGTCAGGAATGGGACTGTCAGATGCGACGACGACCTCGGCAGGCTGCTCAGTAGCCTGTGGCAAGAACTTCTGTCTCAGAATTTCGGGTAAGGAAAATTGGAAAGAAGCGACAGCAGGTAAGACGAGTGCAAGTTTCGCGTATTTCATGATGTTCACAAAATGAGAATTGAACGGCATAAATAAATAAATGCATAATAGCTTCGTGACAGATCACGATATATCAATAGCCACTCAATCAACAAGCCACTCCATGCAGCTCCTTACCGTCCCCCTTGAGCTCCTTCACCGCATCCTGATCTTCTGTCATCCATGCGATATAGCTTCATTTTCTCGGACATGCCGCTCTGCCCATGAAGTCGCGCAGGACGGGTATCTCTGGCGTCAAATATGGCACACGTATTCCTTCGACAATCCTCACCTTGTCCTAGCTCATCGTCAGGCCGTCGGCTTGTATACCCCAGCGACGGAACTACTCACTTCTGATTATCAATGGAGGACCCAATTTACTCAAAGAATGAGGGCCGAGCTTTTGGTGACAAAGAGACAACAACACTTTTCGTCTTTGTCGTTGCGAGATAAGAAAGCAGTCCTCCAACTTTTCATTTCTATACTCGAGCAAGCACTCCCTGCAGATGTAGGCAATAGTAAAGTTCAGGATCTATCAGCAGACATTGAATGGGCACAGCGGGTGCTCTCTGATTCGATGGTGATCGCGCCTGGAGCGTTGAGTCTGAAAGATGAAAGAGAGATTCATGAATTACAGGCACGCATTAGATCCGGCATGGATGAATATAACTGGGATGGAAAAGCTCAATGCAAGAGGCGTAACAGAAGCCGAGCCATCGTCTATAACCTCCTAAACTATAGCCACAGAAATGATTATGCACCATGTCATGCAAACGGAAAGGTCAACTGGATCCATATTGAATGCATCATTGATGTAATTTCCTCCAATTTGCAAGACCTTCCGGTGCAGATTGTATTGCCAACCCGACCTCCTTCAGGTTTTGGTTCCCTCCGTCCTTATTCCGCCCCGGGAGGTTATTCCCCGAAGGATTGGGCAGGAGTAGAAGGTTGGTTCTCTGTTTATTTACAGAAGCCAGCTTATGATAATAAGGCAACTGGCGAAGATACGTTTGCTTTATGGATTACAGGCAAGAATCTGGTTTGATTAGGTTATCTCCAAATTGATCTTGACCTACAACCATAGAGATCTTTTTGGTAAGCCATTGCAGCTGGCCAGGACCCTTTACATCCGCTTATAGTTTGTGATATGATTAGCATTCAATGTACTACACATACAATTCTGCCAACGTTATGATTGACTAATATTGCCCTCGTATCACAGTATTCTGATTACGCACACGGTCCATTGCATCCCAAATACTTTGAAGATCCTCGGTTCCGCGAAGCCACTAGGTCAATTGACGTCAAGCTTTATATCGTACCCCAAACAGAGATTCGATTCTTCGAACCATCCAGGATCCAACCTTCTTGTAATGAAAAACATCCAGTGACCTTCTTTCATGGTATTTCCCAGGGTGCCAATGGAAACGAAACTACAATTGAGGGATACGTACGAGCTGTTGATGGGACAGTTCGGTGGAGACTTGTGAGTATCAGGCTTGTACCACCTTGAGCCTACCTGAACAAGCAAAAGCTCTCGATCCATGATAACAGCCCTCAGTGGAGGTTAGTTTATTGTTTGCTTGAGAACAATGAAAAATAACTTCCTCGTCAGTTCAAGCGGTGTACAAATTGGTGATGTTGGCAGCGCAAGAGGTATTGTGGGTGTATGGACAACTACAACACACCAACACGGTAAGATTATTATCTGATTCTTTGCCATATTTGTGAACTGAGGGTCAATGTGATAGGTGATCCTGTAGGTGAGTGAACCAGTCTCCCGCAAATGATTCAATAGTCAAAACAATCCCAGGTCCATTTTGGTTTTGGAAGGTGAAAAGTGGACGAACCGTGGATCTCACATAAAGATCCAACAAGAGATTACAGATTCAATGTACCATACTTAGGACAGATTCATTTTGAAATACTCTGTCAATCGACCATAAACATCATCAAACCTGTCATACTTGAGTGAGGCATAAACAAAGGAAACAGATACATACTCTTTTCTGTTCTCCTCGTTTCGAAGGTCAGCTCTAGCGGCAGCCCAACCGTGAAACCTGATTGCAAAATTGTCAATCAAAACAAGGAGACTGAAGGAGAACCAACATGTTGGAATAATTCTTGTAATCATTCTTGTGGCTAAAAGGCTTCTTCGATAGGACACTCAGAATTTTATTGTACTGGGGCCAAGTCCATAAGCGATCATACAATACTGCGAAGGCAATCAACTGACTTCATTTAGAGGCTCATCTTTGGAAACATAGATAGCCAGAGGAATAGTCAGTTTCTCAGAATCATCTACAGATAACATCCTATGCAGGTCGGTGATGCGGTATTTCAGGCCTTAAATCGAGCGACCTACGCTGGGTGGATGATGGAAGAGGCACTAAAGGGCGTATTTTCCCTAGCAGCCGCCACAGTAACTTTGCCGCCTGTATAGTTCAAGTATCAAGAACTACAATTGGTTCAACATCCAGACTCACCCCAACAAAAACCATATACACCAACTTTACGAGCACCAGCCGACTTTAGTGCTTCGCCAAAAGACAAGAGCTTCTGGGTGTTCTTGGATGGATTTGCAACAGTAGCAAAGAAGTTCTGGAGTTCTTGCTTTTGCTCTGGTGTCCCAGGGGGGAACTTTTCAATGGGAAAAGGGTGATCTGGTTCAAAGAAATCAGGCATATAGACTGTCGTCTTCAGCGAATTTGCCAGTATGTCTGCGCCTTTCTGGGTTTGTGGGTAAAATCTAAAAACAATACGGTCAGCATCCTCATGCATTGAAAACTCGCTGCAAGACAGGCACCCAAATATATCATAAACACAGACTAGCGCGTTGTCACTCTCCGCAGGGCCGGTGATATATACATGCTTGAAGTCACCGAAAGGCTTGATTGTACCTTTGGGCCGGTAATCAGACTGGACTGCGGGATTGCTGCAGCAGCCTTGATTAGTGTTGTGTACCGTGGAAATCGCAACACGGGGACCAAGTTTTCGAGGGAGATAGCTGAACATGCCCTTGAGACGGACGAACATATCTTGTGGGATCCCATGAGTGATGTCATATCATGCCATGTCAATCACGTGGATAAAGTCATCATCAAGTTCGAAGTTTTCTTTCTGAGTTATGTCCCTCACCACGGCCTCACTCTTTCTGTAGTGAAGCGACTCTTCATCAAGGTAATTGTAGATGAGGGGTACGATTGTGTCAGGGAAGAATGAAAAAAGAATTCGATTAAGCCGGAATCTCTCTTTGCATTTGCATCTGTGACTGTTCGCAGGGTAAGGGAGGTTTGACTATGAAGTTCAAACATATTATTGGAGTCTTATCGTACAGTCAACAATAGTCCATGTCTCTCCGGTCATTTATTGACTTTCACGATGTACCTACTAGGCACTTATATAGAATCGTTAGTACGCGGTCGTCATGCGCGTCTTTGAGATATCACAGAAAAAAGAATGCTTCTCATCTAACGGGTTAGTGATGCCTCCTGCCGAGGACAACACTTGAGAAAAGGTAGATGGAAACCACTACATACTCCATGATGAGGGAGAGTGTCAGATACCACGTCCAATTACCTGTAATCGGATTGCTCTCTGCTAATACTGGGTTGGCAGAGGGCCGTGCACCAAAGAGATCTGAAGAAGACCACGAAGAAAGAATGGCGTAACCAACGCGGACGCCAAGAGGTATCAGACCAAACGAGATCCCCCACAGTAACTATCAGTTAAACCATGAGTTGGGTCAAGGATAGAGAACGTGACTGGATAACTCACCCTTCGTCGATAGATCTTCAGATGCCATCTATATGACCAAGCGCCAAAGTGTACCAATACTTGCAAAATATACAGCCCCCCATAGATTCCAGAGGAGACACGCCGAAGGATAAAGCCGATCTCTCCTTGCGTGGGAGCCACACGCGAACCAAGAAGTCCACCTGCTATCGACAGACCAAGGGCTACAGTCGCCAGGAGCCCTAGGACTCTCAGATTACAGATGATCCGAGGATTATCGCTGAAGGTTCGAAGTCCGCTGACGATGTGGAGTTCAGCATGCTTGTGATTTCTCCTGCGGAAACGGAGGTGGAACTCACACCATCCCAAGGAAACCAAGGGTAGATAACATCAAGAAGGAAAGTGCAGCAGATTGGATGATATATGATGCAATGAATAAATCAATGTTTGTTTCTAGCATTTCAGCAGCCACGAGCAGAGCACCATCTACTATTCGAGCTGGAGGGAGGAATCGCTACGCAAAGTCAAGGAAGGGTTTTTATTAACGTACATAGAGAGAATATGAAGAGCCACAGCCATCCCGCATCACGTCGTAGAGCATAACGAATGAGCAAAAATAAGGTCAATATTGCAGGAGGTATATAGAACCCGATAGTCGCAGCAGCAATGATTCCACGGTTGTCGAGCTTTGGCATAGTTTTTTATTATTTGAATGCGATTTATCAAGTCAAGTACAGTCAAGCAACGGTTGTTGGTGCAAAGAGAAGTGCTGCATGAAGCAGCGAAGTCCAGTCTTTCGAACTAAGTTGATCAACATCTCCACGTGTTGCAGTTTTTTTTAATTCATAAATTTATAACGCGGTGCTTGATCGTAGTCCGCGGTAAAGTCCCTAGTACCCTACAATACACAGCCGAAAGTACAAAGAGAAACCTGACGAGAACCAAACCCAGATCACTCATCACGTGTTACAGTAGAGATTAGATCTTGCTGTAAAGGTTTTTTCGCAAATCACGAAATGCGCCTGCCACGACGAGTACCTTGGACCTCGCTATCTGAGCTCGACCAAGTTTGTGCATGGATATATACTGATGAACATGATTTACATACCAAAACATTGGCGATTAATCGAGTGCGTCATCAACATCCGAGCCTCCCGTTGAACTGACTGAAAAATCTCAAGTAGTTGTCTGCCTGGAAAGCCATAACACCACTTCCCCAGGCGCTGGAGTCTACTTTGGCACTTCTTGTCGTCTTACAGCAAGACACCAACACCTCACATTACCTATCCTTGCGTCAAAGCTATGCAGCTGCCATCATTCGCCTAGTCAACGGGCTAGTTGACCCTTTACAGTTGGGCGCCTATGCGCGTTCAATCGCCTCAATTGCAATGCAGCTTGGAATTCCTTCTTGGTTAGTAGAACTACGACACGCTGCAACCCATGAAGACCTTCCTAGCCTGGAAGTCCTACGTGAAGCTGCGAGGCAGGTGAGGGTATTTATTTCGCTTCCCCAGAATCTGCTTCTATCCTAGAGAACGATCAGTCCATGTCATGGCTCTTTCACAATTACTTTCTCCCAACCATCAATCCGGCTTCTGTTCCTCAGCGCAACGTTCCTCTTTTACGCCCTCTCGAACCTTTGTTGAAACAATACAAATCAGTCTTAAAGATAATAACTCGTGATGCATCTCTCAGAACCCGGTACAAGCAGGAGATCAACACTATTATGAGGGATGTTGAGCGATGGATTGCGGAAGCCAAAGTCGCTGCGAACATGATCATTGGAGAAGTTGGCTGGGACACAGGGGCAACGGGCCTTCAAGAAGCGAACAGTGATGGTAGCGTAGAATTCAAGGAAAAATGGGCTTTAGAAAGATTTTGTGATGCTCTACTCGAAAAGGGTGGCCTTGCGCCACTATCTAAGAAGTGCGGATCAATTCTTTCTTGCTTTGACAAGCTGACATTTCTCGAAAGAAAACGTATATTCCCAGAGGACAAATTTTGGCCGCCCCAACTCTCTATCTCACTTTGGAAACCGCTCCTTCAACATATACAATATCTTCACGTGAACTTTGCGTATATTCTCTGCACACAAATGATCTCTTTATTACTTTCCCCGAACACCGTTTCTGGCTCCCAGAATGTTACAAGAGGTGATCCTTCATTTAATATGTGTATCGCACGCTGGGTAATATGGAGTCTCGATACTTGGTCAACCTCGAGCTCCAAATCCTCAGAAGAGTCAGACCCTAAGCTGCGAAAAGATGTTATTGTGGCTCTGATGCAAGGCCTTGGACGTCAAATGGGTGATCTTCAATTTAAGGATCGCAGAGTGTACGACCAGTTGTTTCATTTTTCCAGTCCAATCACTGACTATATTGAAGTGTAATCTCCCTTCTCCAAGCTATAACTTTGCAGAATCCAGAGTATAGCATCGCCACAGAGTTTCTTTCAGGATCCTTGAGCAAAATCTCATCAGAGGTATGTGGCTCAGCCATGATTATGAGTCTGAAACAGATCTCGATCACTTCTGAATAGGGATGGGTAGACCAAGATTTAACTATTATGACAGGTCGTTTAACAGAATTTCAGTCATTCAACACTGCCAAACCCTCCTTTTCAGCTTCGCGAGCTAACATTACCTTTCGGTGTGGTAACTCGGATGTTATGGAAATTGAGTCAAATGCTCAGCTTCCCATGGGCTGGAAGACAGTTGATTCTGCTCACTGGAAGCCGTGTCCAATTGGAGTCTTTCAGAGAGAATAACTTAGACCAGATATTAGTAGGGAACACACGTAATTAGTGATGCAAATACGATGTAAATACATAGAAAGAAAATCCCAAGATATGTGGTCAACGTGGAGCACAGGAAAAAAGAGGAATGAAAAGAGTCAACTTCGTCATGGCTGAGGCCGTCTTTGTTTTGAAATATTTCCCGGTTGCCTGATTGGCTGTAAAACTACAGACACCTCTGCCCTTCCGGGCTCATTTTCTCTACTATCCCAACCATGAGAACTCCCAGCCAAGTTTCGCACGTCTCGTCCTGCGTGGAGATCAGCAGAATTATGCCTTTCCACTGTATCTTCTGAGTACCCTGGCGGTAGTTCGACAACCCGGGTACCCTCTTGCGTAAAAACTGTCACAGGAGCCCCACCACCGTCATGGTGCACCACGTAAACCTGTTGTCCGGGGTTTCTCTGGGTTCCTTGATCAGGCACAGAGGACGGAGGGCGCAAAGAAGGGTTGCTGGGAGGCTGAGTAGGTGCGAAAGTTAGAGATGATGAATGGAGGTCCCTTGTGGCAGAGGGAAGGACAAAAGGCTCGACCTGGTACTGACTATCAACGGGTAGCCGGTTAACACGATTACTAAAACCAGACGACGTGGAATGGCCTAAAGAGGTTTCTACAGGATCTGAAGAGTTTGGTACTGCTTGATAACGAGAACCAAAAGAAGGCACATAAATATATGTACCTTGAAGATTCAATAGCGGCTCCTTGCGCATATGCTTCCGCTTGTCGTGCAAGCACAAGAAAAGTGCGCCTAGTAGTCCAACTATGAGTCCCAATCCAAGGCCACCTACTCCAGCACCAATAGCCATTCCTTTGGAGACCCTGTTTCCAGGATGCTCAGAAATGAAGGTCCATTACATAAATATGCGTAACTTACGTGTTTAGTTGCAGACCTGATAAACAGGCCGAGCTAGAACCTTCACCGCTATGTAAAAGTCCATTCGCCCAAACATTACCCGCAGAATCTACAACACTGACGAAAAAGGACGAAGCCCATGATAAGCTGACTGTCCAGTTCAATGGATTGCTGCCATCTCCTGTGATATTGTAGGGAGGATGTAATGATGGTGCAATCTGGCAGTGTAAGCATGCGAAATGAACGAGGATTCAAGAGGTACGCACCGTCATGGTATAAGGGGGTGTTCCATTCCGGGGTGAAAGAGAGATATCGGTGCACTAGGTAAATAATTCTTCTCCAGAGCCGGTCAATATGAAATAAATGCACAAGCTTGCCTGATCTACCCAGCCATATCGTGACATCGGGCCATTGACCACCGCAGCATCAACCTGTAGCGGATATGGGATAGTCACGTTGGTGCAGGACGGCACAGACGAGGAATTGCTTGAAATCACGGTATACACGCCTTGGCAGCCTCCCGTGTTGCCATTGCTGTCAAACTGGGGAAAAAGTTGTCAGAACGTTACCAGGAGCTGGACATTCACTGCCTCACCATACAAATCTGATACTGATTAAGGCGGATCATGAATCAGAAAAGCCGAGTCCCTTTCATAATTTTCAGAACCTACAAGAGTACCAGGTGCAAATGGGACTGCCCAATCCTGATGCAAAATATTCGTTTCCGTGGAGGAAAAATAAAGATGGCACCTACATATGCCAACCCTCCACCAGCAGAAATCATGAAAGGAACAATGAAGTTACTACGACTGGATTAACGACGAATGAGGTTTTTGAGAGCTCAGAACGCACGAAGTGTACACCTGAAGATAATATGGAGCGACTGGATTTGGCCTGAGATAAACTATGAGACAGATGCAAGAGGACCAGAATTTGAGACCTCACCCCGTTGCAGAGCCCCTTCCCCATGTTATGTGTATTGTGTCGCACTGTCCTGTTAATCTGTGAGGCAGATATGCAGAGTTTGGAGTTAGTTTACGCACGGGTCACGGGCACGGGAAACGGCTGGCTTGGGTTGTTCCAATCAAAAAAGAACGACTGGCACAGCGATCAGCATGAGAGCCACTCAAGGGAAAGAAGAATACTTGGTCCAAGGGTGTAGCTCCGAAGACTAGTCTAATGTTGTACCACAGCAGAGGTAGATAGAGGCTGCGGCGCATGGGGGAACACAAACAAGCAGCAGTTCGAGCGCCCAGGGCTTTTCCATGCGATAGGCTAAGCTTCGTGGCACGACGGCATCCTTATTCAAAGAATTAGCTTCCGGGAGCAGCGGACATGCAGCAGAAATCTATCAGGGATTTCCCGAAATGCCGGTGATGTCCACAGGACGTTTGATCGAGACCTGCTGAGTAAGAACAGTGTCATCGACTCATGGCCAGAGTCTCCAGTCCCGCAGCACTCTTGTCTCTCTATGCTCATGAAGTTCAACACACCCCTGCCACAGTCCCTGTTCAAGGAATGCGACAAGGCTGCAAAAATATGTGTGTCTCTCCGTACAGCAGGAAAGTGACCTACTTACGCTACTTCCAGTTCAATCGTTTGTCGATGGCCGTAATAACGGACTTGATGGTGTCATACCACGCAGTGTGCTCCAGAACGCTAAAGGTTTTGCTATATTCACAGTTGCGAAAGCAGGATTTGTGTTCTCTGCGAGAGCTGGGAGCGGGGTTGTCATCGCCAAATTGCACGACGGAAGTTAGTATTCAAATTCTTCGTGCTCCTTGCTCCTCATAGAAATGTCCAGAATGGACTGCTCCTAGTGCCATAGGTACAGCTGGCGTTGGATTTGGCGGACAAGCCGGTGCCGAAGTGACAGACTTCCTGATAGTCTTGAATACCCGTACTGTACGCTCCCTCGGATGACTATCATCGATTCAATCTCACTCCTTATATCTTCTTTCATACTAGGCTGTCGTGAGTCGCTGTAAAAACTGAACATCGAACCCATTTTCACTTTCAAGTATAGAGATCTTTCATGGCAGCAGGCTCCTTACAACTTGGCGGGAACCTGAGTATTGCACTTGGACCGCTCGGGCGGAACGGCGAGGCCATGGGAGCAATGAGTACTGGTGGAAAAATGGCTGCGATGTTGGTTTCTCAGTCGTATCGATGACACTGCTTGACCCTTCCGCAGGTACAGTTATTCCAAGACCAGAGGTCTATTTGGGGGCATTTCTATCGAAGGCTCTGTCATCGTTGAACGCCAGGACGCGAACGTACAAGCATATAAATCTCCAGTCACGCCCAAAATGCTCCTGGGCGGCGCAGTTGATCCACCTCCCTGGGCTGAAGGCTTAATCAAAACCCTTGAGAATTGTACTGGAATGCCCGGTCAACGAGATTGGGTTTATGATGTCAACCGCCCGGAGGACCAGATCTATGCATTCGCTGGTCTGAGTCCTCAGTCTAGTCCTTCCTCAAGCACTCAGTATCCGAAGTCATCATTTCTCAGGAGAAAAAAGCCCGACAAACAGGTTTTCCCGCCTGCACACTGGAATGAGAAATCTTTTCTTCCCGAAGCCTCCTCTCAGAGTCATGACAGGTCTCCGAGTCATGTTGAACTTAGACTCGATGCCGACTTAGATCGTCATGCGACCATGAGTTCCCATACTTTTCCAATGACATCTCACAAGACGAATAATAGCCTTGTGGCTGATCTCGACGATCCCTTTGACAACAACAATGCGGTCGATCTAGCATCAATTGCTAAGGGTCACATCCCCCGCGCGGCTTCTCTTAGCGGCAACTTCGAGCATCCGCGCTCTCACGGAGTGCCGTTTCCGGCTTCAAATTTTCGTTCTCAGTCGATGCATGACTTTGCCGAAAACAATGACACTGCAATACCAGATCCTTCACCATTCTCTGAGTCACAAAACGAGTTTTCTTACATCCAACCAAAGCCCCAACTGATGCAACTTCTGGAGCCTGGAGAAGGTATAGCGCGTGCTATTGCATTGTATGATTTTAAGGCTGTAGAGGTGAATGCAAGTTCACGCTTCCTTTGATTTACGAAATTAAAACAGGGTCCTAGGATGGGGATCTCTCGTTCCTCAAGGGAGATGTTATCACTATCACGAAGAAGAGCAACAGCACCGATGACTGGTGAGTTTGTTTAAATTGATCCGATCAGTAATTCACACGAAAATAGGTGGACAGGCCGAATAAACGACAAGGAGGGCATTTTCCCCGCCAACTTCGTTGAGGTAGCTTAGATCCAAATCACCTGGATACTGATCCCATGTCGTTCTTTGCGTAAGAGTATACACAGCTTACTCCTGGTAGTCATCGTCAAGGCCCGACATTTCATCGTCATCAATGTCGAAATCATGTTCAGGTATTCCCACGTGTTCTCCATACCAAGCAAGAACCTTAGGATGCGCCATGACCCTGGGTACCGATTGACTCAGGCAACTACCCCGACGCAAAAAGATATTACGTACTTCTCCTTCGAGAAATTCCGTACTTGGAGGTGCTCCATACTTGTAGCTCTAGATAGTGCCACATATGCCTGTCCTTTCTCAAAAGTTCTCCTCAAATCAACTCGAACCCTCTCCAACGTTTGACCTTGCGATTTATGAACGCTGAGTGCCCAAGCGAGGATGAGTGGTAACTGGAACCTTCTGGCCATCATGGTTCTCCCATCACCGTTATTTACAGTGAAATCAACAGGCGTCACGACTAGCTCTTCGCTATTTGTGAATTTGACTACAGGCCACTTGAAATCATATTCCAAGATTTCTTCAGTATTGGAGCTTCCATTCCGATTTTTGTCGGACTCCACTTGTGCGAGTCTAATATTGGATTGAATAGCTTCCTTGGGAGTGGCGAATTTAGTAACTCGACCTATAGAACCATTCACAAGATAGCCTTGCATTAAATTCTGAGTGAGATGAGCTTCATACCACCTCAGACTCATAATCATGCACAATACCTTTATCAGCATCACTTGAGCGCCAACTTTCAATTCAAGACGGTTTGGTACTACGAGCTTATCCAAAATGTCTACCATGTGTTCATGGGAAATTGGGGCTTCTCTGTGATCCACTCCTGCCTGATCTTGGGCTTGGTAAGTTTGAGGCCGTCCGGGAAGTTCTCCTAATCGCCGGGTATTGGCATAAGCAACTTCCTTTCTTGTTGGGAACCTTGGAACAAATTGACTCAGCACCTTTTCTGAAGAACAGAAGGATGCGCCTACATATCTGTGGGTTGAATTCCATCAGTATAAATTAATTCGCGGTCAAGGGTCTTGAATATTCGAATCGTCGATTCCTGCAGCTTGCCGTAACGCATTTCATTGAGCATCCTCGCGAAAGCTACAACAATGTGCTGTTGACCGAAATTGACAGATCAAAACCCGAAAAACATACTTTGGTCTTTCTGACGAAACACTTTTTTGAGCATCATAGGTGAGCCAATGCATGAATCCCAAGAATTTGCTTCGAACGCAAACTGCGCTGATTTTTGAAATCCCTCATGATCTTTCCTGGACACAGGAGGAAGTTGACAGAAGTCACCGCATATGACAAGCTAAGTTATACCAGTCAGGTTGAGCTTTGAGGAAAGCACTGTGGTGGTACCTGAATACCGCCAAACGGCTGGGTACTGCCTCGAAGTTCTCGCGCGACTTGCTCCTTCAATCAACCTATTAGAGAAGCGAAAGATGAAGTCAACAGATCGCCCAACTTACCAGATAATCAAAGAGATCTCCGGCTATCATAGAAACTACAGAACATTTGATAATGCCCTTCGGAATTTGACAAAAACTCACTTTCATCGATGATCAGGGTTTCCACTTTCCTCCAGCGCCTCAGAAGCGATTCAAAAGCTGGCTGGTGTCTAAGCTTGCCGACAAATTTCTTGACGGGCTCCTCTCCCAGTTTAATTCCAGCCCAGGAATGCAGCGTGACTCCACCAATGTTGATAGCTGCAATCCCCGTGGAAGCCGTAATTGCTACGGTATCTGGGATATCTGAAGAACCTTTTGTCAAGAACCTGATAATTTCTCTTAATAGAACAGATTTTCCAGTTCCTACCACCTTCAAAATCGGCAATGAACCTCATAGGTAATACACTTACCAGCAGAACCAGTAAAAAATACGTTCTTTTTCGCTTTTACCCTCGCAAGTATATCATTTTGCTCTTGAGATAATACTACCTGGGGGACCAGCTTTACATCCGCAGTATCAGTCGAGTTGGTCAACTTCGAAGTTTCGCTTTGATGGTCATCATCCGAGTCAATGAGGATGGGCGAGTCTCGAGTCCCCCTTGCGACAGCTCGAGATCCTCTTGCAAAAGCTCGTAGGTTATCTAAGGAGTACAGTGCTGTCTTGTCTGCATTTGCTGGAGCTAAAATCAGTCATTACATCCTTACACAGGACTGTTAGATCTTACATTCAAGCCATCGTTCAGCTTCTTCCTGGGTGTTGAAAGATTTATAAAGGGCCTTAGGATACCGAGTAACCTGACCAGTTAATTGTTCGTAAAAACCTCAAGAGAATAATCTGACTGACTTTCGCCGAACACTAGATCAGAGAGCCAACTTCTCACAGGCTAAGACCGTTAAAACTATATCCTCGTACCTCAGACCATGTCATATAGATGCCCGGCGCATCTTTTCCGACCGCAACTGCATAGAATTTCGGTGACCTGGGCATAATCTTCAAACCACGCAGGACGGCCGCAACAATTGGTTAACCAATTGTTCGGGATGGGAAGCATTTCCTCATTAAGTAACCCTTTGATTGAAGCATGTTCATCACATACATCCAGACCACCTTCGAGACAGCTGTACGCTCCCTGGACCCAGCACTTTTCAGCTGTTAAATTATTCTAATGCGCTCAGACATGATGAGTCTATCCTAGGAGATCTGATGCCAAAAGAGGGTCTACAGTGAGGGAAAATGAAAAATGTGTCTGTGACCACGCCATGCTATAAATAAAGTTTTACCTGCTTGGTCCCATGCCTCGAGAACCCAGACAGCACATCTGCAACCCTAGGTTCCAAGTCTCAAAACGTATGAAAAGGGAGTCACCAGAATCTAGCTCTGTGAATCAACTCAAGGAACTACCAGAAGCTCAAGATTCTGTGTTCGCCAGTCAAGGATTGGACAATCTTCACCGAGAGATAAATCAACCCTCACAACAACATAATAGTACTTGCTACGATATTGATCATGAAGACTCGAGCGCGTCAGTTTTATCTACCCCCGAGGTCACGCTTTCTGCTGAGCAAACCAGCATACTGGAAATTGTGAAAAATGGTGGGAATGTGTTCTTTACTGGACCTGCCGGCACGTCAGCATCTTTCCGTAGCTATCATGCTGCTCATAACATTATTTATAGGTACAGGCAAATCCGTGCTGCTAAGAGCTATCATCAGAGAACTATGGCTTGCTGGGAAGGAAATTGCTGTCACCGCAACAACTGGGATTGCAGCATTAGGAATCGGGGGACAAACTCTTCATTCTTTTGCGGGAGTTAATACAGGAGAAGAAGTTGCAGAACTTCTGTATTCGAAGGTTAACCGGTCTAAACCACACAGAAGGAGATGGCAGAGTACGCAGGTATGGATCATTGATGAAGGTATGATTCCATCATGTGTTTCAGAATAAGACCTCAAAGACCCAAGTCTCAATGTTGAAGTCGGATTTGTTCGATAAATTGGTGAGTTTGACAATTGTAATGCTCTGCGCTCGTGACTCTCAAAAAAAAACAAAGGAATATATTGCTCGCACTATCCGCAACGATCAACGCCCTTTCGGTGGAATTCAGGCAATATTCATCTTTTAGTTTCTATTGTAATACAACGCCTGACCGTCGGTGATAGCTTGTCCTGACAGGAGACTTCTTCCAGCTCCCGCCTATTGCTGCCAAAGGGTCAGCCGCTCCTCCAAATTATGTTTTCAGTGCAAACACTTGGAAAGATTGCTTTCCTTTTCCCTACTTTTTACGACAAGTCTTTCGACAGAAAGATGACAGTAGGTTTCTTGTTATTTGCTCTTAGATTGCAACTGGTCTTGTGCTACTGCAGCTTTTATTCAACTTCTCTCTTCAATGCGGGTTGGATATCTGGGCCAGCAACATATTGCAGCTTTAAGAAGTCTAGAAAGACCTCTCCCAATTAGTGTAGCTGGCGCGGAACCTGCTTTATTGTCAGTTCATTCGTCAACCAGCCCTTCACAACCGTATTGAAATAAATCAGGCTACCACGTAATAGAGATGTCAAAGAATATAATTTAAGGCAGCTGGAGGCTTTACCAGGTGATCAACACAAATTTTTCTCGATGGACTATGCAGGCTGGGATGTCTATAGAGAGGAAGTTTCTGACATAGAAGCCAAAGAAACATTGAATTCGACAACCCTTGCCCCTGAAAATCTTGTTTTGAAAGTGAGTATCTGGAACCAATCCATCTATCTGACTTATTGGTTGTGTTTCGCAGGTGGGAGCTCAGGTCATGCTCATTCAGGTATCATTTAATCGTTGTCTCATGGTATCATTGAATATGTTCTTGTTCAGAACGTTGAGCAAGGCCTACTTGTGAATGGCAGCGTAGGTCGAGTGGTTAAATTTATGACAATCAGCGAGGCACTATTGGAGAAAATTCGCATGTCCATTCCGGGTGAAGGTAATCGGAACCCTGTTAATTCATGGGATGGTCGTGACTATGATGAAGATTCTGATCTCAAAGCTCCTCCCATCCATCCTCCATATCAGCACCGGACATGGATTGAAGACAATATTTTGAGCCAGTATAAAGCGGACCCCACAATTGTAAAACGGCCAACCTCCCTCCGTGATATGACGGGCCATGTCTTTCCACCACAGAAAGCATACCCTTTGGTTCACTTCAATAATGACAAGTACCTGCTGTGCATTCCTATGTTTTTTGATCGCATAGGAATCATGGGTAACATTGAAGCTCGCAGGGTTCAGGTTCCTCTCATCCTTTCTTGGGCAATTACTATCCACAAGTCCCAGGGGCAGACCCTTGATTTTGTCAGAGTTGATATGAAAAATATTTTCACCTTCGGGCAGGGTACGTTGACTTCTGCTCTCAGGGTCATCGATTAGTGATCGTGAGTTAGCATATGTCGCTGTCTCTCGAGCAACTTCCATGGATGGACTCCAGGTTGTTAACTTTCGGCCAGACAAGTAAGGCCCTGGCTCCTTCTGTATGGTTCTGTTAGTTTTACTATAGGCAGGGTTTACACGAATCCACAAGTTCTCAAGTGGCATACTGAATGGAAGGAGTGGTGGGAGGCGAAGAGGCGCGAAGAAATCCAGAGCTAAAGAAATATCAATTGGCACGATTTCGAGTGGACATGAACTCTGGAAGCAATAACTAGGAGTTGCAAGAGCTTGGTCAAGAGATTAATCTTAGGTCGCTTCTCCCAATTGAAAGTATACCTAAACCAAATGGAAAATTGAGGCCTCTTGGAATACCTTGACCAGAATAAAATAATACAACAGGTCATAAAGGCGATTATAGAATTGGTATATGAACCCATAGGTTAGCCAGGACATCTGAGAGTGATTGTCCTTCAATGGGATTACTAGTGATTTCGGATACCTTGAACTTGCATTGATGAGATGAACTGGTAACGAGGTGTAAATAGTTCCAAATTTGCTATAGTCGAACTGATCCGTGTTCCGATACAGACTACAGCCAATTAATAGGATACCCAATAGTTGCCCAATAAAGAGGTGATTAACGATGACACAATATATTGTTTTTTTGGGGCTAGAAAGATGAAAGGCTAGGGTCTTCTGAGGTGTAGGGAGTAACTCGGTCTTCTTGAGGACAGGCAGCGACAAAGGCACAATCGGAGCAATGCCAATGTCTCCCTCCGGGACCTCCGAATGATTAAATGTAATATGAGAGTGAGTCATCCGTTTCACCAACCGTAGATGGTGAAGAAGGTGGTGAAGGCGCGGAAGTAGAAGCACGTGGGGATGCCGGTATTTCGGCTCCTGGTCGTATCGGAGACGTCGGTATACCGCGTGAAGAGGGATGAATACTTGACATCGGTCGTGGTGGAAGCATGGGCGTGAAGTCTTGCGGAGAGCCTGGCTGATTCAGGGGTACGTTGGTAACCCTGGTTGTCTTGGAACCGTAAAAAACTTCCAGGGCCACTTCGCCTGGAGGAGTGGGCGGCAGGGGGGGAGAGTTGGAATATTGGCCTGAAGTCTCGTCAAATAAAGCGTGGGCATTCATGATTAAATCTTCAAATAGGGAGTCCTCAAGGGACCTTTAGATGGTAAACTATGATGAGAAAAGTATCAACACACTTTGATCGATTGGACACTCAATAAATCCCCCGCTTTCGGTATTTCATCGTCTCCAAAAATCATGCCACCGAAAACAATGGCCAAGTTTTTGGCATCCATTTTATTTTTGTCAGAGTGATTAACAACACGTGCTAGGTGCTCGACTAGTGCCTTAAGCGTTGCTTGATGAACTTGGGGTAAACGGCGCATCTTGGATCGTAGAAGGACGAAGTTTTGGTTCTGATGTTCAGCTGGGCATACAATTAATATCCCATAGTGACAGTGACAAGACTTGGTCATATACCTAAATTCTCAGAATGATGTATACGGTCCTGCAAGGGAAACCTGAATAGAGGCTCAGGCAACTCCCGCAGGTATGACTGAAGGAGTCTAGTCAAGATCCACAGTACATCAGGATAACTACTCTGCGCACCTTGAGGAGTGACGAGACGGCGTACATGTCATCCTTCAACGTAAACTCGAATGAAGCCTCGTCCCTCTCAATCTCATGTTGTAGCTGCACGTCTGATAAGTCAACAGAGATCAAGCACAGCAGGCGCCAATACGCACTGACTGCACAATTGCGTGGCGTCCTGAAATCTATACGCAAGGTTAAATTGAAGCGAAGAGCTTTGACTGGTTGTTGAAGCTACCCTGTATATACCCTCTATTTCAAGCCCGCGTTTATCTATTTCTTCGATGCATATCCTGACAATCTTTGGAATTTCACCTTCACGAAGACACTTAGCAGTAGCGTAATCTCCCAAGCTGAATCCAAAGATGAGATCATTGCAGAACCCCACAAGGCCATGCTCATAGAGAATGGGATCGGGAATTGCTGAAGCTAGAGACCGAGGCGTATAAGCAACTAGTCTTGCTACGTCTTTATCAGGAGAGATTTTGTCAACATTCTTTCTTGCATGTATAGACAGCTGCATTTGTGTGGCATTCGTAGCACTGCACAAAAGGTAAGGCATAAACAAGGTATAAAAGTCACAAGCTCACGTCATGTTATCGGTGTATTTTTCCAACGTCTTTTTGAGAGTGGTGGCGGATTCGCCAACAAACATTTCCAGACTCTAACAAAAAGATGAAAACTTGAATGCGTCAGAAATCTGCAGATACGCACAGCGTAGCCACTCTCCAGGATCTTCGTTCTTCTCAGACGAAGTGTTTCCAACCAATGGACGCCCTTCCGATATTCCTTGTCTTCTAGTCATCAGGTAATATTCCAAAAAGTTTTTCTGATTACACACCAGCTTCTTCTGCCTCGCGTTTTGTCCGGACAGCTCGTAGCGCTTGATTTTCTCTGCTACCTCCCAAGCTATCTTTGACAGCATTGCTCTTGTCAAGTAGACCTTTCAGCTGATTGAACTGCCTTATTCCTGGAATTAAGTCTTCAGTTATGTATCAAGTAGTCAGAATAGAATCACACCTTGGTGGGCAAGGTCAGAAAAAGGCCCCACCGATGAGGAGGGCGAACGATTGCGAGCAGAGATCGGACCAGAGGATGGGCGGCGATCCAGAGCACGGAGTGGTTGAGGCGAGGTGACTGTCGGGCGCGCAAAGTTTAATCCATAGCTTTTAGAGCTACCCCCTTGTTGCTCTGGGACAGACTGGATGGACTGGAGCGGAACGAAAGAAATTGCAGCTTTCCTTTGATCCTGCATAGCATGTAAGTTTGTTGGTGGGCCAGTGCTGTCAGGACGACATTAATGGGTACCTCGACTTCGGTGAACTTCTTCAAATATCGCCCCTTGAGTTTCGGTAGTATGACCTCTGCGTATTCGTTGTATGCACTCGTTGAATCTTTCAAGTCTTCCTTGATACGCTTGCGGGTACGCTCTTGGGTTTCCTGGAAAAATATTCTAACCAGGCCGGCCGATGTACAAAGGATACTGCACCTTGAGATTGGTGAACTCACCAAGGATATCTGTTGTCAGGGCTGCACAAAAGGCTTGCCTTGCCTGAGTTTCTGCGGAGATTATTTAGTCTCATACAAGGTAACAGGATGGATGATATTTACCTCTCTCGAGATTGTCCCGGATCTCGGCCCAGGCGCTTCTAGTCGTACTGAGCTCTCCTCTTTCATTAAGATATGCATCAGTGGCCTTAGCCTTTCGATGCAGCTTTTTGAGGGAGTCTATGCTGATTGGAAAGTACAACTAAATAACCAACAAACCATTGGACGGGAAAAGAAGCTCACTAGACTTCTTCTATGCGTCTCCTAGATCACGATGAGTTGAATCCAGTTCATTTGTTGCGCCGCTCACCGTTCTTGGAAGAAACTGATGTACGAGTCGGTCAAAAAGCGAAGGTGTAGGTCGAATATAGGTACGGGCCCCTGTGTTGCGATGGTGGAATCCGATGTCGAGGCGCGCCCGGAAATGGAGTTTTGCTGGTCCATCAGGACTGACTTATTTGTGGGATCTAACAGCGAGAGAAAACATGCTCGGTCACAACATGTTACTGAGTCACCAGTTCCGGGAACGGATATTTCGCGCGCCCAAACAATGTCACTTTCAATGTCACTTTTCTTACGTCCTCTATGATCATGATGTGCAACATTCTATTTCTGTCCATCGTTGATGTGATATCAGCTCTCTGTGGCCTTGTTATGAATGCCATTTGCTCTGTTTGTTGTTCAGCAAGCATGCTTCCTCATCCAACTATTGTGGGTGACGACATCGTAGCTTTACGATTGTTCTCGTTTGATTTGCCTGCTCACGCTCTCAGTTCATAATTACCTCTTCCACAGGGCCTTCACATGTGCCATCGCTTTGGATCAGGGTCATGCTTCTTTTCTCCATTGGCATGGTATTCTATTTCGGCACCTCACCGTATTTTCTGGCGCTTACAATCATATCATTTGGATCTCATGAAGGTATAATATCAGACAACACCAGGTCAGATCAACGGATTCGGGTGTTATCTGGAATTTTTTCCGACGTCATGTGCCAGCATTTCTTTTTATAACGCGGTGCTCGATCGCAGTCCGATCGCAGTCCGCGGTTAAGTACCTAGTACCCTACAATACACAGCCGAAAGTACAAAGAGAAACCTGACGAGAGATGTAAAGAAAAACTGATCCAGACACAAGAGAAGAGGGAAAGAAGAAAACAGGAATGAAGGAGCAGTACTCGGTGACTCCGTGATAGCACCCCATGTTAAGTGATGTTACTTGACCAAGTCAACCCTCCAGGGTTGTCTGTTAAGAACAGGACAAAATGTTTGATCACCATGCGATCGTCGCTTTTGTAGGTGAAACGACTGCAATCGTTCAGGATGTGAGCTCGGGTTTCGACCCTATTGTGACCACAAGATTGCTTCGAGAGAAGAAACATTCCCCGTCATGTGCCAGCATCAGCCTTCGCATGCTGAGATTAAATCAATTGTACCGTTCGCTTTCGTCTATACCTTATGCACAACGACGATCATGAAATTTATATGACCAGCACGAGCCGGGGCATGATACAAGATCTGTGATAGATACAAGTCGTAAAGATACAGTAATTTGACACATCAACATCGTTATCCAGTAGATGACTCTCAGTGCCAAAAAGACCATAAACGGCGGAAGGACCTAGAACATAGCTTTACGAGTTCGACAACCGGCCACCTCAAGATCGGAAACGGCTTCTTGCGATCCCTGTTTGATGTACTGGGTGATATACAACATCGATGCAAGATGGCAGAGGGCAAACATAGCATTGACTCTCAGTAGTAGCAAGTATTAGGTAGAAACTGTTCAATCCAGTAACTAGTCAATAGGTTGGACAGGACGGAAATGAACAAGAGATCATTAGACTCCAATCGCATAGTCGAAGGAAATCAAGACAAGGGATCAAGAGCGACCAAATTTAGATTGACGCAGAATCAGTTAGCAGAGCAAAGATGCATGCAAGACCAAGTTGGATCCAAAGGTGCCCGCACTGGTTGAAGGAGAATGGACCCCGGCTCAGATCTAAGGTCGTCTGTAACTTCCAGCAGATTCTGGATGATCACGGCCATTGCGTGGATGAGTATAGTCTCTAGAATTTCCACGAAATGAGGGAGGCAAAGGAGGTCCAGAACTCGGGCCAGGACCAGCACCACCATAACCATTTGGAGGATATTCGTATGCAGCAGAACGAGGACTCTCAGAGCGGCGTCTGTATTCAATTGATGTTGAGCCTCATCTCATCTCAGATTGTATATATTTACCTAAATCTTGTCTGGTTTTCGGGCGGCCGATTGTAATCGGGATAACGTTGTGGAGATGGAGGTCGGCCACGATAGTCAACATAGTCCCTAGATAGTACCCAGATTTAGCTTCCCGTGAAAGTAGCCGCGTAGCCAGCAACTTGCCTCGGAGGCAGTCTATCAAAGTCATCCCGGCCACGAGGTGGAGAGCGAGCCCTGGGTGGCGGAGGCGGTGGAAGGTAGTTTCCATAACGATCACCTCTTCGGTTGTCATACCTGTCATAGGGTGCTGAAGGAAGCGGATGCGGGGCACCACTATAGCCACCACGATAGCCAGGCTCATGAGCAGGAAAGCGACCTCTATACTCTTGCGGCGGCGGCGGCGGCAGCGGCTGGGAGGGATACCTATCTCTGTCCAAGGGTGGAGGACCACGTCTGTAGTCATCAAAATCTCGAGGACGAGGCAACGGAGGACCAAAATCCCTGTAATCTCTAAGTGGAGAAACCCTTCTGGGAGGAGGGTAGTCATAACGCGAGTCCCTGGAGGGTGGTTGTGGGTAACGAGAGTAGTCATCTCGAGGCGGAGGCCCACGAGTATTATAATTGTCTCTCTGGATACGATCGATCAAAGGAGGATCATGGGGTCCACGTCGATGGTACGGTCTAGGAGAGTTACACAAAAAAACAATTAATTCGACGTTGAGAAAAACAGGACGACCAAAAGCTCACATTCCATGGCCTGAGGGACATTCCCTAGAATAAATGTCAAATACCGAATGGAGAGATGCAATCATTCCACGCACCTTGCCCAATGCCCATGTTGACCGCATCTGAAGCAGGCACCGGGTTCGGCATTGAATTTCGCAGCCCGCCCGCCACCATGTGCAAGCTCCACTTTAATTTTATTTCCCATGAAATGGCCTTCGTTATACTTTGCTACACTCTCTTCGGCGGCCTCCCGGGTATCAAATTCCTGTCAATAGGATTGATCCATAGTTCAGAGAAACAGAACAGATCGACGTACCACAAAGCCATAACCGACCCTTGAAACAAGATAAGCATCCTGCAAATAATGAAGATAGAGATACATACTTTAGTTCAATATTGGCGATTGTACCAATCTTGCCAAAGCAATTTTGCAAGTCTGCTTCCCGAGTTTGTTCAGGCAGGCCACCAATGTAGACCTTGTTCGGCTGCGAGCACAAGTGTGAACACCAAGTTTCTTTTCCAGAAGCACAGGGGACAGAAGTAAACATGAGGTGGCGCATGTTGAGTTAAAAAGCCATCCGGAGGTGAAGGCTGAGATACAATACCCCATAAGAGCCAGTGGGCGACAGAGAATCAAAGACAGTGCAGTATATGAACAGTGCATGCAGTCAAGTAAAAAGGAGAAGAGAGACAGGCGCACAAGAGGGACAGAAGGAGAACAAGAATAGGAGGAAAAGACCTAATAAGCACCTTGGCTTGCTTATGGCTACTATCTCGAAAAGAGTCGCTTTTTGAGCCAGATACACTTATGTCACCAGCACTGGAGCCGCGATGGTAGCCTGGGGGGTTTTCTGACTCCTGGTTAGGATGTGGTTCTTCGATAGAGGGGTGCTGCGCGGAAGGCTGGGACTGGGGGCCAGTAGAAAGATTCTGATCCTCCTGGGAAGTCCAATTTGGAGTCTTCATTCGGATGTCGTCAGGTGCCATCACTGCCATGGCAGTCAACTTTTAAAACGAAACCAACAACCTCCTCGCGCTCAACATCTTTAGAACTTGTCCGTGGGAAAATCATATGTTCCATTCAAGCTCCGACGGTCCGTGCACATGATTATAGACATAGAATTTAGTCAGGTGATCCCATATTAACTTCTCAAAACATTAGTATATGTACCGAAATTGTGTACCATCATGGCGAGTGACAAATTATACGTCATTTTATCATGACTTCATTGGATAAATTCAGTTATCAAATGATTCCTTTTTTTACCTCAACAATTTATTACGCGGTGTACGAGTTATAAAATGATTGTTGTGCTCAACATTATCAGACTGTTATTTATTTGGCAATCAATAAACAATGGTTAATTATCAGATCCTCATCGAGGACGTGTTTTTATCAAAATTGAGGCATAGTTTGATTTACCAAAGATTGTATGACTTCCCGTAAGCAGTCTGAGGTCACAGATTTTCTCAGACTGCTCTATGTCGAGATGCCGAGCATGAATTCCAGGGTGTCCCAGACTTTCCCAGATGTTGTGACCCGAGAAAAACACCAGACCCTCTCCTAGATAGATACCAATTTTCTAGTCAGAGATATTCTCTCCATTTTTCTCCTCTGTGAATTACCAAAGGTTGTGTGATGAAGATTCTTTTCGACGGAATGGGAGCCAAACACAGTGGCAATCTGAGTCACTGCGCTTACTTTTCAATGGCTCTTATCAAAGTCAGAGGGACACTTCGAAAAAAATATTGCAAAGAACTGTTGCACAACATGCAAGCAGTGTTCTGTCTTCAGGATAATTGAAAAGATATGATATTATTGTGTCGCCTCACGTGTAATGCAGCGTATGACACCTAACTCGGTACGGGAATCAAATTTATTCTCAGACAGGCTGAAATTTCACACGTGCACTACATCCTCAGAAGTCACCCATTTCCCATAGTCGTAATGATGCTCCATGTGAAATCCGTTTATGGGCTACATTGTTTCACCAACTACACGTTGACAACATTGAGGATAGAATCAGTGTTACTCAGCTCAAGCTGAGCAAGAAGCATGAATTAGGCGACGAGAAATGAAACTCTGTTTGTGGTACCCTAAGTAAGTCCAGCATATCTCTAAGTACAGCTGCATTCGCCCGCAGCTCTAATAATTTAAATGAGGGTACGACCAATCATTATGACAATGGCCTCTACGCAAATAGATTTTCAGTGTTCACCAGTAACCTAATTTTCTAGTGTCACAGAAAGTACAAATCCATAAACTTAGAAAGAGAGGGACCATACACCACCCAAGATACTGATCACAGCCATGATGACAACACCAAGGAGGGGCTTGATATTGACCAATGCTGCAGCACCATTGTTCACTCGTCCACTATCGCTACCATCACTCCCGCTGGATGAGCTGCCACTGGAACTGGATGCTCCGCCATTGGAGCTGCCTGTAGGAGCTGTCGGAGTAGATGTAGCTTCCGGGTTCGAGATACAGGAACTTGCAGCAGAGGTAGCAGTAGAAGCAGCACCAGATGGATTAGAGTTGACGGTGCCATTGCCAGCGAAACTGCATGCTTGAGGGTTCCGGCTGTTGCGCTCATAGTACTCGCTCATCACGTAGGACAGTTTTACAGCTGTTGACAAGAAAAGTCAGATACTAACCTGAAGCAGTCGATCAAAGATTTACTGGGGTCACAGCCTGAGATACGGCCATATATACCACTTTGCCCATCAGCACCAATGTCGCTACAAGATCCACCGCTCTGACCGAGCAAGCTGCATCCAACGTCGAGTAGACTACCAATAAAAGTGGTGTAATTACTTGTTGCAGGAGTAAATTGACAGCTCAGAGCATTTTCTAAACAATCGCAAGCTTGGAGATTTGGCGTGGGAGGTAGGATATCGGACGCGAGCCAGATGTCATTGGGGGTGGGGCAACCAGGGTAACTTGAAACACCAGCAGAAGTCCGGGCAGGACTGTTGGGTGGAGAAATAGCAGTATATTGTGCCTTTAGGCGACTAAAATCGTCACTAACTGTGACAGTATTCTGGTCATCGGAAATGGTGACCATTCCGAATTGACCTTGAGCGCTGGAAGCCGGAAAGTATGAGAACGCGATACCACCAGAGAAAACGTCAGACATATTCGTGCTGAACAGGGCAGCAGCTTCTGTCCATAGACGTGGCGGGCTAGTGATGCAACCGTATTCACTAAAGTATGCAATCACGTTATATGAGGAATAATCGGACGTGGTATGAGCGTATGAATCCTGGAAGTTGGAGTCTCCACACCATTCACTAAGAGATGTCAGGTTGAGAACATGATAAAAACATGACACTCATACTAGTCATTGAGACCATAAATGTCAATGGCAGTTGCCTCCAAATTGCTGCCACTCGGGTCGCAAGACAGGTAATTGGCAAGGGGCAGTTTGAAATTGTCAGCACCATTGATGGCAGCATAGCCAACAAGAGCATTCGAATTTTTTGATTTTAAGTAGGCCTTAATATCACGAGCAGCAGCCTTGACGAATGGTGCCGCTTGTGTACCATTGCTCACAACAACTTCGTTACCAACGTTGAAAGCGAGGATGTTGTCGTATTTGGAGAAGGCGTCAATGGTTTCGATGTACTGGCCAAGGAGGTTTGTTGTCCAAGAAGGATTAGACCGGTCAATCGATCCATTAAGAGGTAATGCAAGATCAATGCTGCAATAGGTATTAGAGTGTTTTGATGATGGTCAGCTACAAGAACTCACATGGTGTAAATACCAGCATTGCTAAACGTGCTCATGCATTGATCGTGATCAAGGGAAGAGTTTACACTATACACGCGGATTGTGTTGACCGCAAGTTGTTGAAGGAATGGTAAATCACGCTGACAAGCCTCTGGGAGGGAGAGAGGGTCTATGAAGCTGGAAGGTTCTCCGAAAGGATTGTCAGCGCTTGCCACAACGGCTCCTACAACCATAAGTAAAATGAGGACTCCCCATTTGATCATAGACACACACCCTGCTCTTGGTATGCTATACCTTTGATGTAGAAACGGCTTCCATCTTCGTTGAAGAGATATCGCCCATCTCTGGTCACCTTACCTATGGCATGCGCACCGAAAGAAAAGAAAGCGAGAGCAGTAGCGAATGCTGAGGTTCTGAACAAAGCACCCATTACAAATGAGTGGGAAGAATGAAGGTTACCATACAGACCCACAGCGGAGATCAAACTTGCGCATACAACTTAGCCCCGTATATTCGATGATTACGTTTCCGCCCGAATGCAAAGACAAACGGCCCTGATCGGTCACCACCGGCAATCAGCCAAGTTCTAGTAGTTAGATATACAAAGTACTTGGTAAGTATGTGGTCAAGAGTCCAAACCTCCGTCAATATCATGAATAATTCATGGCGTCCACCAATATCTAGAGATGTGCGTTTTCGTTCCAAGGACCAGCCCCAGGGTTTAGATCGTCAGCGATAAGTACAGCAACTGTGTGACGGCATGAGATTGCCGTGCCCTGTGATGGAAAAGATGACAAACCTGATCATATATGGAATCACAGATACCACGAGACAAGCAAATGCAGCCCAAGTTAAAAAAAGCCCTGGGCCCACTGAAACGTTGATGCCGAGCGGCATAGTCCGGCTGCCGTTTACAGATTCTACCACAAGGTCATTTATAGCAGCTGATCGCTGGACTATCACGGTCCAGATGCTAGCGCCGATTAGCAGGAGGAGACTGCCAGCAATGGCAAATAAGGTAGAAACCAAAAAGGTCATGTTGTGTTTGGCCACACCTCTGTGCTGCGGATTAGGAGCAGGGTGAAAGTATGACGAGCTGAACATACGTGATGAAAGCAGCAGCTGCGCAGAGAGTCCCGAGGAGGAGCATCCAGTACGCAGCCTTGGAATTGTGTCCAAGAAAACCAGAATTTTGAAACGTGGTTGTGTCTGGGATGAAAGACTGAGAGAAAATGGACCAATTTGAAGGCATATCAGATATGAGGACATTGTAGGGCTTAAATTGTTCTCCAACGGTTTCGTTCCCACATCGTCCTGCGGTATCATTGACATATGCACAGTGAGAGTAGAGTCCAAACTTGTAGAGTTGACGAAGGCCTGCTTGCTGCTGCAATGGTGCAGAAGCATTATCAGTATATAGGTTGTACACAGTGTCAATAATGGCAAAGTGGACAGCATCGCTTGGGTAGGATCATCAGCTGTCAGATTCATGAGCAACCACCAAAGAACAAACCCGTATGCAGAGACGTTAACTTTGGCCTGGGCGGTGAATCAGTGTTGATCAGCAATCAAGACAAAGCGACGGAACAAACCATGAAGATATTACGGGGGACATGCGAGGTATTAATCTGGCCTACCTACAGTCACATAACAATGTGGGCTCAAGGAGGGTCAAACGACGCACATGCACGAAAATCATGAGAAGAACAGCAACAAAGCTATGATACGAATGAAAATAAAATCGGCAACTTAGGTCTCGGGACGACGCACGAAAGGAGCGAGCCAAAGCCGACGCAGACTTCACCCCGCATAGCTGGGTACCAGGCGCGGCGACTAAACGCGACCAAAGCGTGGTGGTGCTGACCAAGCAGTGTGTTACAATAGTGTGGTGCACGTTACGTCAGCCTGCTACTCTTCCACAGCCCAGCCATGTCTGTCTCCTGCTCTCATTCCAATGGGCACGGTGAACCTGCCACCCCCCGTCGGGCCAGGGATTTGTCTAGTGCAGTTGAGAAGACAATTGAAAAGCTCAGCAGGAGTGTATCTGCCAAGTCTCGGCCTTCACCCCCTGCTCACCGTCGCATATCCAGTCTCAACAAATCAAGTGACAGGCCTCAACAGTCTGAAAGCAACACTGGTGTGTTTCATGACTGCGTTCAACCTATTTCTAGCTCAGTTGCAACACAAGCGTCATCATCTGCCACTCTCAATGCCTCTCAACTGCTTTCCCTTCAAGTTCTATCCTCTGCACCCACAGTCACTCCAAATGACGATTGTCCTTTCGTCAGACCACCCTCTCCCCCCTTTCGACCTTCCTCGACCTCATTCTGGGGTGAGGGCTCTGTATGTCTTTCTATCGCAATATGATATACCTCAATTTACACCTCTTCACCTCTAGATGCGGATGGGGACACAAACTCTCATCCAGGCCCTGCAAGTTCTCCCCTGGGTAGACTCTGACATTGATGACGAAGGTTCAAACCAGGAACAGAATGCAGTGGAATCGGAGAACGAAGACGGAGCTAACCATAGAGGTACCCATGGTCTGCATTGTATAATTCCGAGCTTACATCTCCCTTAGTTAACCCTCTTGCATCCTCAATACATGCTATTCATAGACCACTTGCTCGCTCACGTAGACACGACATCTCAAGATCCAAACGTTATAATCAATCTGTGACTGAGGAACATGAACCTTACTTTTCGGACAATGATGTAGAACAGGACTTCGAGGAGCCAAAGCCATGTCCGTTCTCTACGCAGCAGTCGCAGTCGCTTCCTCCCCCTGTGAACCTCGCTTCTCCCGCAGCAAATTCCTATATATATTCCAATGTTCAGACAGACACTATGGCCACCATCCGCCTAAACAGGCGCGCCCGTCTAGCCGAAAAACTGAGAGATGTCTTTGAACTTGAGGGTATTGACCAGGTTTTGGCTGGTGGGTATCTACTTTGACTTCAAGCGAAATTCATATCCTGATCAAATTCTAGAAATGCCTTGTTGGCTTTTGCGCTCTGTCCGTGAGTCCTAGCATCAGCCTAGCTTCGACTCAACTGAGCTTCGTAGTGCTGCAAGGATACATGTATCTTACAAATACTTATATGTGTTTCTTTGCCCATATGCCCTCTCGTGAGGTTAGCTCTTTCTTCAATACTTTCATTCATTAGTTTTGACCACCAGCCAAAAGGACCAAGTCCTCAAGTCCGGTTCACTCAACAAGCGAGCACAGCGGACGAAACGATGGATAAAACACTGGTTCATTCTGAAGAATGATGCTCTCTCGTGGTACCAATCTTCATCGGTAAGGTCTTCCAGTTTGCCCACTGATACATCCTGATTCTGGGTCCAAGGACCCATATTTTCCACGTGGTATCATTGACCTTCGTTATGCAATCTCCTGCGAGCCTACAGGTGATAAGGATTTCCGTTTACGAACCAGCCAGAAGACGGTGGTATTATCTGCAGATTCCATTCCTAGTCGGGAGGAATGGGTTAAGGCTATCCGAAAAGTTATTTTCAAAGCTCAAAACATGGGCGATACTGTTAAAGTATTTGTTCTTTTGATTCATGCACTTCCTTTCTAACGAATTTCCAGATTGCTATTCCTTATTCTACTATCTTGGAGGTTGAGAGATCATCCGCCATGGACTTTAGTGAAACAATAGAAGTGAAGGTTCTTGAAAAAGAGGGGAACTATTCTGTTGATTCCTATTTCTTTGCTTATTTCCGTGATCTATCCGCAGCTCTTGAACAGATCCGTGATGCTGTCCGCAACGTCCGAAATATTGCAGATCAAAAACAAACACAGGTTCTCGACACGACACTTGCACGATCCTCGATAGTTGCCCCCGTTCCAGAGTATCCCAACACTACACAAGATGCTGGACCCTCCAAATCCTCGCCATTTTTCCGCTTAAGTTCTTTTCTTCGGCCCTTTTCCGAAACGAGATTTTTGGCCAGATCTAGTGGAACAGCCCCCGCTTCTGAATTGCCCGAAGGTTTCACGCATGTCACACGTCGATCGAATAGTTTTGTACCTGTTACAGAATCACCGAAACCAATTGGATTTCCACTCACACTTTCACCGACGTCAGATGGACATCAAGAAACTCCCAAATTACAACAGCAGGCGCGGCCCGCTAATCACACGTATCCACCATCTACTTTCAATCAATCCATAGTTCCTGATCTTCCTTCGTTCCTCAGCAGTTCTTGGGTTGGTGTCCCTTCTTGGCTGAAAGCACCTAGCAAATATTTCACTTCTGTGATTCCACCTTCGCCGACTCTTCCCTCGGATGCTGGTGTGAAAGAGGTATATTCGCCAACAGCATCCTCATCATCGAGTCCCACAAACAAGGCTGGAGGATGGGGAGATATGACGTTTAGCGTACTTGAGACCCCACATGTAGCGATGGATCCCGATATGACGGACAAGTTTAGAACTGCTTTTGCATATGATGAGAGGGAGGTGTTGCTTGGATGTAGGTGACGCCTAGATTTTCTCCCAATACGTGCTTATTTCAGATAGATTTCCCGGGATATATATTCAGACTTCTACCAGTTTTTGGGAGGCTTTATATATCAACTAATTATTTCTGCTTCAAGTCCAGTGGCCCTCTAACTGCGAGAACGAAGGTAAGTTCTCTGCTCCCTACTTCGTTGCTCTCTTTAATTCAACTTCAGATGACGCTCCCTATTCGTGATATTTTTGCAGTCCAAAAATCTAGAGCCACTCGTTTTGGTCATCATGGCCTCGTAGTTATCGTCAAAGGTCATGAGGAGCTCTTTTTCGAATTTGGGGCCGAAGACAAACGTGACTCCTTCATTCTCCTTCTTGAACGCCAACTTGAAGACGTCTGTAGACGTCTTGCAACAGGCGAAGACACTACCCTCACTTCTCCAGGGAAACGTGATGCACTCATTTTGGAGGAATTTGAGAGGCCCAGTTCAAGTATGGAACTTGCGGTGCCCTCTGGGCCTGAGAACATGACAGATTCGTTACCTGCTGTCATGTTTACATCTGCGTCATCGACCTTTTTGACATTCAAACCGAGCAAGCCATTGCATTTCACATTCTTAACAATCGGTTCAAGAGGGGATGTCCAGCCGTATATCGCACTCGCGAAGGGATTAATCGCGGATGGGCACATGTGTCGAATAGCGACTCACAAGGAGTTCAGGGAATGGATTGAGTCGGTGAGCCAATCCACTTAGCTTTTTGGCGAGATCATTGCTTATGGTAGATATAGCATGGTATTGAATTTGGATACGTTGGTGGTGATCCCGCTGAATTGATGCGCATTTGTGTCGAAAATGGCATGTTTACTGTTTCATTTCTAAAGGAGGGTCTTCAAAAGGTTTGCTATCTAAATCAATCCGGAATTCAATTACTGATTGATTTCATAGTTCCGAGGGTGGGTGGATGATTTACTGAAGACTTCATGGGAAGTATGCCAAGGGACAGATGTTTTAGTTGAAAGCCCGAGTGCCATGGGGGGGTATCATATTGCTGAAGCCCTGGCAATTCCATATTTCCGAGCCTTTACGATGACATGGACAAGGACTCGGTATGTCCTTAAGCTATCCAAACATCCGAGATGATACTGATACTCACTTTACAGCGTGTACCCACATGCATTTGCAGTCCCTGAACACAAGGTTTGTTTTTAACAATGATATTATTCTGTGTACTTATTACGTGATAGATGGGTGGAAGCTACAACTATATGGTGTGTCCTCCTTTCGAGTTCATTGAAATTGCTAAGGTCTACCCAAGTCTTACGTCATGTTTGACCAAGTCTTCTGGCGAGCCACGTCCGGTCAAATCAATAGATGGCGCCGGAATATTCTTCATCTTCCCCCGACGAGTCTGGATAAGATGGAACCTCACAAGATTCCGTTCCTTTATAATTTTAGCCCCCACATTGTTCCTCCCCCTCTAGACTGGCCGGAATGGATCCGAGTCACAGGTATTTTGACCTTGTTAGATACCAATCTTATGTAGTTAATTTCATTTTTTAGGTTACTGGTTTCTTGAAGAAGCTGATGTTAGTGCGAAACGATGGACGCCTCCAGAGGACCTTGTACAGTTCATTGATAATGCACATCGGGACGGCAAAAAGGTTGTCTACATTGGATTTGGTAGTATTGTTGTATCTGACCCCAAGGCCATGACAAAATGTGTCATTGAGGCTGTGGTCCAGAGTGGAGTATGTGCTATTCTCTCCAAAGGATGGTCGGATCGACTCCACGTTAAAGCTGGAGATACAAATGAGCTGGAGGAACCTCTACCTCCCCAAATTTATACTATACAATCAGTCCCGCACGATTGGCTATTTCAGCGTATTGATGCAGCGTGTCATCACGGAGGTGCCGGGACCACTGGTGCTAGTTTGCGAGGTAGGTTTTCTGATTCTTGCTTTGGAGATGTCCGGAAACTAATAGATAGTACAATGTGTTAGCTGGTATCCCAACCATCATAAGACCGTTCTTTGGTGACCAGTTTTTTTGGGCTGACAGAGTAGAAGCTCTCGGGGTTGGCTCTGGCGTTAGAAAGCTTACAGCCGCCTCACTAAATGAGGCTCTAATTACAGCCACTCATGATCAGAAACAGGTAGATAAGGCTCGTCTTATCGGTGAACAGATTCGATCGGTAAGCTGAGCCTTCATATCCTGTTTCTTGAACCAATTTGACATGTTATACAGGAGAATGGAGTCGCTACCGCCATCGAGTCCATTTACCGGGATTTGGAATATGCCCGATCTCTGATTAAACACACTCCTGTTGAAGACTCTGGGGATGATGCTGACAATGAGCATTCCACCATGCGCAACCCTGATCTATTTCCTATTGCATCCTCACCTTTCTCATATCCTGAGGATAATTCCAGTGATTCCGTGAGGCGCCCACCGAGTGAAGACTGGAGCGTGATATCTGATATGGAAGATCAAAATAAAGAACGACGGTTTTCCATGGATTCCCAGCTCAACGAGGGTAAGGGAACCAAGGACAGTCCATCAAAACAAAAGAGTATCGCGGCTGCCGTGCTTTCGGTATTGCCAAGCTCGCTAACATCTGCTTCACCTCGGCGACGCACACATTCTGGTTTTTCGCGTCATTAATTTAATTTTTCTATCTATCAATACTCATGCTCTCCACTTCTTGTTATATCTTGCATCCATATAGTTGGTCAGCTTTATCATGGCATTCAAGTTGTAGACTCATCCCAGGCTTTCTTGGTCAATAATGTACATTAGTTCTATCACATTGATTCGGTACCATAATGTTCACTGAATATCTCTTTGCTAAATTGACCGAACGTTTTGGTTGGTGATAGGAGTTGATCAGTGTTGGGCTGCATGAATAGTGCAAATGTTTGACGAGAGATATCAACGGCATCTGTTCCCGTGGTGCCGACTCGAACGCAATGAGGCGTTGCCCGCAATTTACCACCTGTGGCCACCTCAAGTGCTTCTCCTGTTTGAAAGGCGAGGCAATCAGCGGGAATTGAGACCTTGTTCAGATTGCCCCCTCTAGTGCGAATATATAAACCCGAGGATGGAGATGGAGATGAAACTACTTTAAGTTTTCCTTCAGGTTCCCTTCGCAAGAACATGGCCTTGATATGAATGAGCCTCGGACTGTGGATATGATCTAGGTAGGAGTAACTCACGGAACACAAGCCCGTCAGCAAAGAATGATCTAAGTGGAAACCACACCAACTGTCAATTGGCTCATCTTCCTCGGATAGAGTTATACCAGGAGGTGGAGGAAAGTAGTGTAATAAGCGAGCCTTGGTCGTCTGGGAACTACTGATAAGTTCGGAGAGAGACATGGATGAATCTGACAAATGAGAAAGAGCTAGAATCCATCAGAGAACTTGAAGCTCACTATCTCGATGGATAACACACCGAACGGTTGGCACGCGGCAGCTAGATGACAGCCGACCTTGAAAACAAAACTGGAGATAAAGAGAGATAAAAATTCAAAACTTTCAGCCTCAGTTATCGTGGTATTTACCGTCCTAGGTCTTTGAAAGCGCTTTCGAACCCCTCGATCATTTTCTCATCTCTCTTGGGCCCTGTTCGATGCGTTAGTTATTCCATAATGCAGAAGTGACATGAAAATGCACCCTTACATATATTTTGTCCGTAATATTCAGGATATTTTTCCTGCTCACTTTGAGACACACTCGGTTTATCAACAACAGGATTAGCGTAATACGATCCTTTCAGGGTATCTATCAACGGGAAAAAGAAATGAAAAAGATGGTCGACATCGAACAACAGATTGTCTGACCTGGCTTCCCGTTCATGATTTCCTTAATTATCGCAAACTGTGTTACAGCGGACTGAGGGCACAATGATACCTCCATACCTTGCCATGCGACCAGCCAAAGCTAACATGGAAGAATCAACCCAAAATCCAAAAGGTGAACGATCAACAACGCACTTGTATCTGCTTGCCGAATGGACATATTTCTCTTGAACATCCTCAGGCAACTGTGCGAATTGATATGCCAGTTTCAATAGTCTTTCTCTGTATACAGGATATTCTGGGGGCAAATCCCGCACGATGATGATCCCCAAAGACTTTGGATGGGAACCGAATGCTTCGTCTATGTAGGGAAGGGTAGTCAAGGTCAGGCCTGTATAATCTGAAGTACATACCAATGGCATCACCCACGGAAAGAGGCAAAGAAATCAAAGACGGATACGATATAACTACTGCACCTTCGGGAGTACGAGAAATGGGCTGCTGCATCCGTCTTGTCAAGGTCGTCATAGTACGAGAGAGCAGCTGTCTCATCATCATGTTATTGAGGTGTCGAATATAAAAAAAAGGAAAAAGTGCGGAGACCATTTAGGGCAAAGAGTTATTAAGTTGAAATCAGAACAGAAAACCTCACGAAGATCTCAAAAAAAGGAAACCATGCTTTGAAACACACTCGAGACGTATACTGCTTTTCAATCGAAGGGCCTCTGAATCTGCATGACATGCTACACCGCCATTTTACGCTCTGGTAACAAGTTCTTAAAACTAAGAACTAGACGGAAAACACAGATATTGAGATTTAAGAACTAGAAATACATTCATCAAATTTCATCCATTAGCTTCAAATCAACTTGTGATAAAGCATTTCGAAGTGCTGCCCCAGTCTCATCTATTGAATGTAGGAAGCGCAGTAATTGACGGCACAAATGCCATTCTTGTTGCTCCCCAGCGGCCTTGAGAAGTCGTACGGTATCGTGGTTGTTTTCATCCAACTGTTCAAGATTATGTAGTACCAAAAGATAAGATCCAGCCGTTCTCAAGCGTCCCGAGGTTAGGCAAGTCTGAGAAGGGCCAAGTGTCAAGAAAAAATTGTTGAATATGTACAACGACAAACCTCAAATAGGTGCTTTGGATTCCCAACGGCGTCAAATAGACGGCGCCATCTGGTCATCTCTGTTTTCCTTGCACAGCCAACGACGACATCAAGAGACACATCAAAGTGGTCTAGGAACTCGATTGTTGTCAGGAGAATCATATCACCCTCGCTCCTGCCCGAGTTGCCCGAGCTATCATTGGGAGTCTCAGACTCGACGACGGTATGTAGCAAGATCTCCAAAGCATGTGCAAAGAATACAAGTTCTTTATACTGCGAGGCGAAGGCTACAGCCTCTTTGACTTGGTTTGCGCTCAATTGATACAGAAGGATATGCTGTAAGAAGAGATGGGACTAGATCTCTGATTAGTGATATGTAGCTCAGTATCAATCAGCGCTCTACCTACACTAGTGGCATGTCTAAATATCACGAAGGGCAGGTTTGACCTTGTCGCAAGCTCATTCTCTGCACCAATGATAATCCCTTTATCCATCAACACAGCTGGGGGTCTTTTTGAGTTTTTGAAAAACACACAGGTAAAGGAACTCACATAGGGGATAAAAAGCGAGTGGAATCGTCACACTTTCTTTCACATCTTCGCTCATTTCCGTGGATTGCTGTTCGATGGCAAGAGCATTCAGCCAGATGCGGATACCATGAGCATCGTAGGCCCACAGGGAATTTTCCAGGGCGGAGATTCCTCGTAAATGGATCCAACAAAATTCGATACGGTCTGCGAAGATTTGCATGTCGTATTTGACCTCTTGTTCTGCCGACTAATAATGATGTTAGAAATGATATGAAATGTATACAAGACCATACCTTCCGAGGCTTCAATAAAATCAGTTGTCCTCCAACAACCATCAGTACGGTCGCTACAGCCAAGTCGTCAACCGGATCGCCTAGTTCTATTGAAATATACAAGCTCAGCGTATGTCAGGTTATGAAGACACCGAGACTGCTCACGTTTTTGAGCGGTGGGAATCATCCAACTAAGCATACGTACAGCGCTTGGAGTGGCAATGATTCCAGTGAAAGCAATGCTTCCACATAAGTGCAATTTGATTGTATCCGTTGTTGGTATTACCAGATAGTGATAGAGGGTATTATCTGATGTATACACGAGGAGGGAGTTGTCCACTAAGGAGAGGATGACAACCGGTGACGGCAGCATCTCCCGATGAAGGACATTGATGTTGCTAAGTTCGAGGTCCCTAGAATAAAGCCGTAGCTAAGGCGAATTAGTCTTCGCAGATGTATTTGAGAAGAATGGAATGTACTTGATAAGAATGTGTCACCTCGACGGCAGCAATCAGTACATGATGGAACCACAGAAGCCCGCCTCGGACTACAAATGCTTGCTCTTGCTTCCGATCCGAAAAGATCTTCCAGCGCCCCGATGTAGAACTGTAGTGTATTAATCCTCTCCTGCCGGCAACTGCAATTAGACGACCATCTGCACTTATCGACGAGTAAAAAATGGGCCAATTTGTTGCGAGATAGTGCTGGGGAATCTTGGTAGGCACGTTCAGTCTGGTGTGGGATAAGATGTTCATCAGGACCTGACCTTGATGTGCTGCCAAACATCAGATTCCGGATTAATCACACTCATATCTGGTTGATCAGCCCCCCTGTATACTAAAGCTCTGTCGTCCATTTGTAGGAAAGCATAACGGGTGTTGTCCTATACCGACCATCATTCTTCAACTTCGTATACCATTGTCGGACAAGTACGAACTTACAGGTGAATGTTGGCCTGTAGTGGCGCTCTTTGCGAATGGTATAGAAAATAGCTGACTGTCATTCCCTGAAGAGGACTTATGTTCAGTATCTTGACAGGCAATGTGGCAGCCTCGCACTTCGAGGAAATTGTCGAGCTAGCATGAAAAGCTCGAAATTACCAGGACCCCAAAACTGAGAAGGCATAAGATCTGGAGGAATCAGTGACATATTCATAAACTTACGAGCTGATTTATCCCTCCCATGAATATGTCTTGGAATCTAGAGGCGAAGTTCAACATCCTGATTTGACTGACTCGGTGAAGAGCTACTTCGAACTATCAAGAGTATCTTCCGTCTCGAAACCAGATGCCAAACACCTGCCACTAACGCTAAAAACACCCCATCCGTTGATCCAACCAACGGCCAAGACATAGCTGTCGGAACTCCACTCGAGTGCGGTGACCTGGCCTGTAGGACGATTAAAAGGGTTGGCAACTTCGATCAATCGAGACTTTGGCATTATACCCTCCTGGGATGGAAAATTCTTGAACTCTAAGCCACCGCTGTTCTCTCGTCAATGGTATGCGTTGATGATAGATACAGCTAAATACCCATATGTGCCAATAGCAAGCATAGAAAACCTCGTATTGATTGCTACGACAGAAGCTCGTCGAGGCTCTTGATAGATTTGGGAGGTTGAATCTTCCGCAGGGTCCACGCAACGTTGCTTTTGTACCCATTTGGGAGTCAAAAAGCCATGTATACATGTGCCCTGCCACCCGAATCGTTGATGAGGTTTAGAAACTATACTGGCAGCTACCTTGAAAATGTTAGCTTGAATTGACCACTGACAAGTGAGCGCCTCACTGGCTCCAGGTCAGGATCTCGAGATTCGACATCCGGCTCGTAGTCGATGATGTCTTCTTCGTGTAACTGCACAAAGTATACGCGGCCATCCGTTGTAATCCAGACTTCTCCTGGTAATGGTCTCGCACAAATTATCTTGGAAACACCACCTAATAGATAGAGATTTATATATCGACGATTCTGAGCTGCAGGATCGACTTGCCCTCAGGTTCCTCTAGCCAGGAAAAATCATCCTCATTTAGAATCCAAGTGTCATATGTGTATGACTTAGAGTCATCGTCATCTTGAGGCCAAGGCATTCGCTGGACTGTTGGGGGATTGTGTGTGGTAAACATCAGATGCGTTCTCCTTGGTGAGACACTAGAGATAACCAGTCCTCAACAGCTAAATCGAGGAAGCAGCGTATAGTCTTACCCTAATAAGGTTCCTTCAACACGTACTACACCTTCGAAATGCAAACCAATGGGCTTAAGTGGAAGACCTTCACCAGGACCGGCCAGGAAGGTCCTTGTAGTTTGGGAGGACAACGGCGGTTGATAGACTTCCTCATCCTCTTCGTAATCTAAAGAGACCAGGACGAGAAAGGACGCTGATGTCTATGCAAGTGATGCCCCCATCGGCGTCGGCAACTCGATCCTGAGACAGGTAACATGAACTTACTTGGACGACAATACGCACACCATCAGGCGACCACCATGCCTCTACATTTTCTCCATGGTCAATTATCGATTTTGGTGTTCGAGAAAGGAAAGATAATACAGCAGAGGGCTTGGGACCGTGTTAAGCGACCTCTGATTTAATTGGGGAAACTTACCCGGACAGCCCGGACGACAACACCACTCCGAGTAATGGAACAGAACAAGGACCTGCGAGGGCTAGGACATATGGAGAGGACGGGTTCAGCAGGGACATTGGGCAGAGCGGGGACAGATGATAATACATGTGCAGCGGAAGTCGGAAAGTACATTGTAGATGTGTTTTGATGAGTAACTGGCAAATGGACTCCTACAAATCACATGAACCGAGTCAACCGAGTCCACCTAAGTATGAACCGAAGATGAAGCATAAGGATCGGTGTTGAGAGTCAGAACTTGCTTGTAATTCAAGATACACTACAATGCAGAAGGAAACAATTAAGACAAGGGTGCGAACGAAGAGACCAAAGAATCAAAGCTAGCAAATACAAGTACATTTCCTAGTTCAAATGTCTATGGACGAGGATAAAACCAGGACTTGAGTTTCCCCCAGGTACCGACAGAAGATTGAGATGATGAACAAGCTTCCGAGCCTCTCTCCTGGAAATTTTGCAGGTGGAACAAAGATTTGGAGCTGCCACCAAGTGTTATAGGCTGAAGGCGGGACTGACGAAGCAGACTAAGGATAAGGGACACGCCTTCCCTGGACTGGTCACACGTCAGAAAAGACGAGGCATTCGTCAAGATGAGACCCACCCGCTGCAAATTTGCCTTGAAACGCGACAGTCCGTGATTTTCAATCCTTTTCGTTAATCCCCACCCAAACCCAGAGAATATTCGAGCCTCCGTGTGTTGAAGCGTCTTCCTGTCAATCTACGGTAAGTTTATTTTGCTCAATGGAAACCAATTCTGTGTCTTGTACCCTTCAGGAGATTGGCGAAACTCAACAGACTCCTCCACCCGCATGATTTTTACGTGATCAAGATTGCGGGTCCTACACTCAACGACCTTGCCAAAAGGATCAACCTCACTCTCCTCGATTATCCAAGACTCTGCCCTCGAGACCATACCCTGTGGAAACCATCGAGGGAGGTTTCCTCGCTTCAGAATGAGCCGGGTGGTGACAAGTGTACCAATCGACGTTTGATGACGTGAAACAACGTCGCAGGAAATGACATGGGCAGCATATGGATTTGGATAACGGAGGAAGTAGGCCAGCGAGACGATTGGCCAGGGATCGCTACGCTGGGTGTGAATAAACTCCTCTTACAAGACAAGTTTCAGACGTACTCGTACAAGAAGGATTGAGAGAAGAACTTCATGGGCAACGATCCCTTCGCTGAACTTGATTATGGGCACAGATGACTGGAGGACAGTTTGTCGTTTGCGCTGCTATGTTGTTAATGAGACTACGAGAAAGGGGTAAAGAGGCGCAAAATGTGACGCTGCAGACGCCAATCACACGCGTTTCCATAATTGGAATATATATACATGATTAATTATCTAGGCAGACTGGTAACTCTCATCGCGTACAATGCCGTCTTCGCCCACAAAAAGCCTGAGTCCATCATGAGCTGGCCTGACCCAGAGTTGCTGGCCGCACGGAACGAGCTCGATTCCATTTCGTTCCGACTCGGTCAAGGTTTGAGTGTCCTTTAGAATCCCTCCCACAGCTTCCGTAATGGTCACGTACTCTTCGTGTGCCACATCATGACTAAATCCAGTCAAGTAGGTCTTTGTCGCCCCGATTTGTCGTGCAACTCTGATTGACTCCGCAAACCCGAGATGTGATTGATGAGATCTAAGGCGTAAGCAATCCAAAACAAGAGCTGGAAGAGGCGCAGATACACCGCCGCGATTGCTTCTTAGTATGTCCCAAACATGATCTGGTATATGCGATACATCGGAGATGTAGGCCAACTGCTCTTGGATCTTGAATCCAAGGCACAGCAACGGACGGATGACTCGCTCTTCTTCAGCCTTCTTTTCGGTGGGTGTTGATGGCAGCGTAGCTGTCGGTGTCACGACAGGCGGCGGTACTTGAGAGAAGATACGACCATGATGAACTGCCAGAAGTGTCAACATTTATCGACATGACGAATAGGCACTCACCAGCAAACGGTGTGATCTGGACTCCGGTACCTTTAATCTCGAATGGTTCTTGATCATGAATGATGTGGTATTTGAATTCAGGAACCTTTGTGGGCACTTCAAAGGGCTATCCTCCAGAAATTCGAAACGAGGTATACATCACCGCCTCCAGATGCAAACTCCTTGCAAACAAGATATGGAAAAGACCTCCGCACTTCGGTGAAGGTGTCTTGCGTTAAATACACATCAATGTGGGGTTGAATGGCACCATTCAGGGTCCAGCCTAAGAAAGGCTGAGATTCAGTAACACGATTGACACGAAATACGAAAATACCTCTGAGATCATCCAAACCGTTCATAGCTTTACAGATGTCAGCACAATTCCTCTCATCGCGTCTGGCTTCTTACCATCCGCATGGGCATGAGTTATCAATAAAGCATCAATCTTCCTTAAACCAAATTTTGGGAACCACTCGACGGCCGCGGCTTGGAATGTCTTTCCGGCATCGATAACAACAGTTCTATCATACAACATGGTGCATTTAATCAAATGTCAATTTATGATGTTCTTGACAGGCCGTATGGGCTTCGGTGACCCAATGCAGAAGTGATGCAGAAGTGAGCTCACATACACTGTTCGACCATCCTTGGCCTTGATTCGCAATACTGCACCAGTATTTCGACGCACATTCTTCTTGCCTTCAGGCTTTAGAGTAGAGAGGCAAGTTTTGCAAGGGGTATGTATCGCAGGGTCATAGGTGAGACAATCCACATGGGGTATACTAGAGGATGTCCCAGTGCCCAAAAAAATGAGCTCAGTTGCGGTAGGGTCGTTGTGTAGTAACATAGGAGGTGTAAAACGTTGTTTCGAATTTAAGGATGTCAGGACGTCTCAGTTTATATGTACTCTGGGAATATTCACTAGACTAGCCTTAAGTGGTAGATGACATATTTCCAGGTATACTTACAGACATACGCTATCCAAAAAATACACTATAACATCTCTGATTCTTCCAGCGTTTGTATCACTTTTTTTATGCTCACGTGATCATATAAGCCCCTCTATCTGCCAGGCAGACAAATTTGAATGACCTATATCCGAGATCTTGAATCTGTACATCATGCTATAGTTATGGCCATAAAATTCCAGTGCAATTCGAAGCTAAACACATACTAGCTACTTCGTGAAAACTGTGATGAAACGTAAGTAAAAGATTGGGATTGTCGGAGGCAACTTACTTGAAACTACATCCTCATCAGCCACTTGATGTGCGAGACTGACTTTCTGCGCGTGAGGTGAAAACTTGCTTGATTTCCCCTACGTAAAGCTATAATGAAGGCATAAATATGAGAGGGAATTCAACAGCTTACCCTGTTAAAATGATAATAGTCAACTCCAAGAAAGTAAAGGTAGAACGAAACATACCACACAAGGGCATAGCGGAAGTTCACCGCAAGTGAACGGTGAATACCGTTACAGATATCCTAATAAAGATATCAGTGTTGTTATCTACCATTGTACGAAATGATATGACCTCGATAGTCGCCCCTTTCCTCAGACAGATTGGGTCCGTCAAGTCAGGGTGGGCACCGCGTTTCTTGGTATATACCTTCACAAGCTGCAGATCATCCCACATTCGATCAACGAGATAGTCTAGACTAGGATCTTTTGGTCAAATCAACTGTTAGACATTGCAGCTAGGACTTACTTGAGATCCATTTCACAACTGATGACAACTGTATTGGGTTGACCAGCCAGATTGTCCAAATGCTCCAAGGTCACCGCATCAATCTTGTTATAAACATCTAGAAGTCAAGTGAGCCTTCGAGATCTACTACTGTATAGGAATTCCGCACAGAGGCATGGAATATATTTCCGCGTGCCTAATTATCGTCAGCAAATAGCCAAAAAGTAGGTAGAGCAGAATGGCTGGCCTATAAGAACATCGATGAACTCATCCGTCGTGATCTGTTGTAATCATTATGATACAGACACCTAGAGATAGTAGCATACACACATCTTCCCGAATCATCACATCACAGTTGTGTAATTTGTCTGCACTCCGAACCAGACATGAATGCAAAATAATGTTAAAGATCAACTCAATATACACACATGAAGCAAGAATCGACCGAATCGACCGTTCGTCGGTTTTTGTAAGTTTGACTGTCGTATTGAAAGTAATCTGCTCACTCCAATGACTCAGGAAAGCTTTCCGAGCAGTAAACTCATTACATACACCACCAGTAGTTTTCTTTTTGAACACGACGTCCGGTTTCTGTTTATTCAACCGTATTCCAACAGCATCAAGCTCAATTTCTAGTAATCGTCGTTGTTCATCTGACTTGGTGGCGTCTAGCATTATGACAATGAGGTCTGCGGTTTTTGCGGCTAGAGGACAAGATGAGATGTATAGAACTTGTCTTTGAGTATCGGCGTACTTGACACAACCTGACGTCCACGACCTCTGCCTTGGCTAGCACCCTCGACAATTCCTGGTAAATCTAAAAGCTGTATTTTGGCACCTTTGTACTCAATGACCCCAGGAATAGCCTAGTTGATGAATTAAGCCTTTGTAGCACAATCGTGGCTAAATCCAAACTTACAGTCAGTGTCGTGAACTCATACGCGGCTGACTCTGAAGCCGTGTGTGTTATTTTACTCAGTAATGTGGACTTGGAGATTGTTCAATCAAATGGTCAGTCTCAGCTGGAGGACATCCACACCTTTCCTACAGAAGGGAAGCCGATCAAAGCTATTCGAGCGTCGCCTGATTTCTGGACATCAAATCCGGTCCCGCTAGGACCTGATTTTGAGGTAGGTTCTAGTAGCTGGGCTCGGTAACGTGCGAGCTTTGCTTTCAACAGGCCTAAATGATATTCTGTGGCCTACTTGTATAATATTAGCTTTTGGCTACAATGCATTTGGGCCGAGTCACCTTGTTCTTCTGTGCTGTATACAAGGGCGGGTCAAATTATGAACACCAAAATGAGTTGTCAGACGTACTTCGAGCCATCTCATCTATAGAGGTCTATCAACAAGATGCATGCAGTGGATAAAACCATGCTCACCCTCAATCTCTTTGATCTGGATTGTGTATGCAGTTCAACTGAAGCACGACAGAGAAAGAACTACTGAGTACCTTTTCAACAATGCCCATTGTGCGAGTCTTAGCTTAAGATTATCAGTGGCTTAGTAAGCCCATGGACCCTAGACTGGGGAAGACGTCGATTGGCTCCCACACGATGCGTCGGCACAATCCCACTCTTTACACCCTCCCCGAACAAGATGGCAACGACGATGACGAAAACTCCTCAGGTCGTCGCTGGCAGGCCAGCCTACAGCGCCCTCCTCCCGCCCCTGCCTCACCCTCCGCCAGCTCAAGTCGTTCAGCAGGTCGTCCTAAGCGCCACCCAAATACATTCATTGAGTCCTCTAAGCCATCTGTTCCGATCAACCAACCTAACCCTGATATCTATAAACAATTTGTGAAGCGCTATAGGGGGGGCGATCCGCGTCATAATTCAGAGGTCAATTATTACCATGGTCGAGATCCCGGGGACCTCAGTGACGAGGAGGATATGAACCAGCGCAGGGCGAGAAATGCCCCAAAAGGTGTTGAAGTGGGACCTCTACAGGCTCCTTCTGAGCAAGAGAAGGAACGACTCGAGTGGCAGGCGATGCTTGCCTCTGTTCTCGCAGGAGAGGTTCTCAAGTCAGAGAAAACTAGAATTGCGGTCGCACTGGAATCACAAGGAAATGAACAGAAGAATACCCATCTTAATATTTGGTTGGGTATTCGTGCTAGATTCCATACACGCTCGGTTGAGGAGGAGCGGAGAAGATTAGAGGAAAAGAGAATTCGGATTGTAGACCCAATTATTGAGGATATTCTCAAGTTCCGTGTCACATATAGCAAGACAAGTACGGACAGAACGACCCAAGCTTTAAAAGAAGTCAATGCTTTACTTCGTCGTCTCGAAGTAGCACAATCATTATACCCAAGTCTCAAGGCTTTGTATCTCGATAAGCCCGTTGCATCAGCTGCTCATTTTCAAACTCGCTGTGACACCCTCAATACATGGTCCACTCTGATGTCAACCCTCAGACATCAACTTTCGGTCCTGCGGCGATGGACAGGAAGTGATACTCTTGATGTTACTCAACCAAACACCAGTTGTGAGGTCCCGATAGGCGCATCTTTACATCTCAATCGTATCAAGGGTAGTCCTACACCGACAATGGATGGTAGCAGCTTCGTTGAACGGTTATTAAAGGAAGAATCCATCCAGCGGACTTTTGAGAAGGGTTTTCTGGTGACTGTCAACGCATTTGTCTACTCCGTCCGCAGAGCACAGGTTAGACTCGCCAAACACTTCAAAGAAATGAATCTCCCAGCTTTTGGAAATGACCTCGTTCCCCTCATCTCTTTTCCAACTAAACTGGCTCAAGCATCTCTACGTTACCGCCTTGACTATGTTGAGAAGTTGAACGACCCTGATACTCTCATTATTGATCAGATGACTGAGGATCTGAAGATTGGCATAGGTCTAGCGTGTACCCTCAAGCGTCAATATGAGGCTTTTTTGAGCCCTGATCCTGGCGGCAGTTGGTCTATCCCCAGTTGTATCAATGACGATTATGACGATACTATACTGGAAGCCCTTAGCGTTTTTTTCAAGCTCATGCATTGGAAACTCAAGAATGGCTCTAGAGCCATTTACTTCAGAGAGACCGATATTCTGGAAGCACAATGGGCTACTTTCAACGATGTCAGTTTGAGCACGGCTGGGGGATCCCGTCTGGTAGCCGAGCAAATCTGGTGAGTTATCAAGTTCATAAGTAGAGTCATTGCTCACATCGTCAAAGTTCTCTGACGAATATGTTGATGGTCAGGGTGATCGATTACTTTGACACTCAAATACACCTGCCCAACTCTGCTACCCTGGTTGATGAGAAGGAGAAAGAGAAGGAAACTAGGAGAGAACGTATGAAGAATAGGGGCTTAATTGATGAATTCAGCGATTTCACTGGGTCAGGGAAGAAAATGACCAGGGATCAATTAATCGGGTGGTATGGCAAAGTCCTAGACGTTGTTCGACTACGATACCGTAAATTGTCTCGCTTTGCTCGGTAACACGCCTGCCTCATCCTATCAATATCTGCGCTGATTGATACGTCCCCTAGAGTCCTAACTCAGCGTTTCAGTAACTCTGCTGAGTACAATCTGGATGATATCCCACTCGATCGATTTATCAACACACTTGTCGCCACTGATCATTTTCTCGTATACACGGAAGCCATGGAGGAAGAAGGCTATTATGTCGTCGCATCTTCTTCGCTTTATGACAGGCCGGAAGTCATCAAGTGTATTTTATCAGAAGCTTTTCAGGTCGATGAGGTCACAAATACAGACGGCATCCGAGTTGCAGAGTCAGCTGGCTATGTAGGACAGGAGTTCGACGACGCACGATATTTGCTTATCTTGACTCCTGAAAGCCAGTTTCTTTGGACAGGAAGGGTCATGGTCATTCCGACATCTTTCGACTTTAGTGTCAAAGAAAGCCGAGTCTGTTTGATTGCTGATGGCCCACAACGCCGGCTCCATCTTGCAAAAAAGGTGTTCGACAACCTATTCTCTTCCAGTCCTGAAGGCGAAGAAGAGCTTTCAGAGTATCTCTTTACACCACCTACTTGTATAGTAGATTTCCAGGCACACTTACCAGCTGTCAATCGCGAACTGCGCAAAATCACTAGAGCCACAGGACGACTGGCCGAGTCGATCATCGAGTCAGTACATCCAATCCGTAATTCCCTGCGCATTGTCACAGGATATCAGGAACTCCTTGAGAACTGGTATTTGTTTGCATCGGAACATGGCCAACATGCTCAACGTTACATGGAGCGTAGCTCGCTCTACAAGTTCAATCGGCTTATGGTCAAATTGGCTATTTCTTGGGTTTCATTCATATGTGATGATTGTGATCCTACGGACGGCAAGACATTCAAGTGGGCTGTGCATGCTCTAGAATTCACTCTTATCCGCACACAGCGCAATATACTCCAACTTCCGGATGATCAGTTTAACATGTTGCGACAAAAAGTGGCAAGTTGCATGACACTCTTAATCAGTCACTTCGATATTCTTGGTGCTCGAGGGACATTAGAAGCAGGCAGAGAGAAAGAGAAGCAGAAAGAGAGATCGAAACGACTATATCCCACCCAAACAGATGAAGAAGATGAATTTTCTGGTTCCCTGGTTTCTGAACATGACGATGCTTTTGCCTTTACCGATTCCACCACTCGACTATACTGGGATCGTCTCCTTATATCTATCCGTGAGTTAGAAGACTTGCGACAAATCCGAGGAGCGCAACATCGCATACTGGGCAAGGTTCTCGATAACGAGAAGCTTGAAGATCGCTCTCTCGTATTCCTCGCTTCTTCGAGCTCAAATATATCTATTAGATGGCAGCAAGGAAAATTTATTGGTGCTGGAACATTTGGCTCCGTGTATCTTGCTGTTAATCTTGACTCTGGATCGTTAATGGCTGTCAAAGAAATCAAGTTCCAAGAACTTTCCGGTTTACCCAGCTTGTATGCGCAGATCAAAGACGAACTTAGCGTGATGGAGCTGCTCCATCATCCGAATGTTGTTGAGTACTATGGAATCGAAGTCCATCGAGATAAGGTTTACATTTTTGAGGAATATTGTCAGGGAGGTAGCCTTGCTACATTATTGGAACATGGCCGAATAGAAGACGAGTGTATAATCCAAGTCTATACGCTCCAAATGTTGGAGGGCTTAGCATACCTCCATTCGAAGAATATCGTCCACCGTGATATTAAACCCGATAGTGAGTCAATGTAACTCTGTGACTGCATCTGTCTCAGGTCTGGCAGATATTTTATTAGATCATCATGGTGTTATTAAGTTCGTTGATTTTGGGGCAGCCAAGATCCTTGCCAAGAACCACCGGACATTTCAGAGGTCTCGTAGGGCCGCGGGAGACAATGGTTACAATGGGAACCACAACGCGAATGCTTTCTCTGCTATGAGCAATGGTCTGACTGGAACGCCAATGTACATGTCCCCCGAAGTCATTAAGAATGATAAGCGAGGCCGACATGGAGCCATGGATATCTGGTCATTGGGCTGTGTTGTGCTAGAATTTGCTACAGGGAAGAAACCTTGGAGTAACCTTGATAATGAATGGTGAGCCTACAGATCCTTACATTTGATCTAAGTTCGATCATCACTTAGGGCCATCATGTTTCACATCGGTGTTGCCACTCAACATCCTCCTCTTCCGGAACCAGACCAACTCAGCTACCTGGGCATTGACTTTATTAGACAATGCCTCACCATCGATTCAATGCTTCGACCAACTGCCGAAGCCCTGATGGATCACCAATGGCTAGCTGAGCTCAGATATGGATATGAAGAGTCTGATGCGATAACAAGTCCCCCCCTTCATGCCTCAAACCTCAATGGGATATGAGAATATGTCCTCTGTATTTGAGGAGTCAAAAACCAGCCGTATCACAGCCATATCACGCAACCTTACAAACCTGAAACGACTGCAGACCTCGGTGATGTGTTTTCATATTTTTTACATTGATGTTTTGCATCAATTTGTAGTATCATAGTTTCTTATCATGCCCATTCTGTACTCACGCAAGCTATCGAGACTAAATTATCATAAATTCCCCATGGGTTTAAAAGAAGTTTTGTCCTTGAGAGCTCCAGTGTTCACATTAAAAACTTACTTGGAGGCTGCGCGTTAGGAACTACTGGTAGCTACTGGTCGATTTGACTAACCGTGAGTACTGCCGCTATCTCAAAATCCTTCTATCCGTTCGTGTTCTGTCTGATGCTTCCCTTGGAGGTATAGTAAAGATAAGCAGCTACAAAGTTGTATAGTTATATTACTACAAAATAATCAGAGATTCACGATACCAAACACTCAATCTACACGCAAAGTGTCAACACCACAATCATAGACGATACGATGACTACTGATCTACGATACCTGCTAGACCTACATTCGAAGTGAGTTAAAAGTGAGTTACCTCCTTTCATTCAAAGGTAGAGAGGTAGAGTGTCATTTGTCGAGTGAAACCAGGAACAGGAACCCTCGTCTTGTCTTGTACGGAAGCTTAGATAGAAGATTTGAAAAAAGCTTTGACAGAAGGGAGTTAATAAAATAAGACTGATTATGAATGGAATTCAATCGAATCGCGTTTTGAATAATTAATGTAAAGAATACAGAAGATATCATTAATATAATAATGAATTTAAGATAGTTGAGGATTATACAGATTCTAAAATTAATGATACACCGCTTCTTTAACTCACACCACCATCAACATGGTAGCGCCCGAGTTTAGTGTAGCGAATCCAAGTCTTACAAACACCCCCACAAACCCATATATGAATGTACCTAACTTAGAAAGACCTCCCGACACGGCTGTTAACATACAGCGAGGGCGTCCACTCACCCGCAACAACACTATAAACCCTCGAAGCCCATCGTTCTCACCCATGGACTCATCGCCTCCCTCGGAAATGGACTACGCTGAAAGAATCAGTATTGAAAACAACAAGATGGATATCGAAATAGCGAACCTGGAAATGGAGGGCCTATACACCTCGTCCCCTCACGCAAACACGTTGCAAACACCTCCCCAAAACACGGAGGCACCCAACAATGTCACGGACCCTGTCACACCCTCGGCCATCCCCTACGAAACCAACGCTCCGGCTGATCCCAATTTGTGGGACGGTCACTTCGGATCAGTATCACTTTTTGGCACTAATGAAGTCTTACAAAATGACGCGCGCAATATCTCATGTTCTCTCATCCGAATTGCTCAATTTATTAGGCAAAGAAACATATCCAACCGAGACGGCAACACAATCACCCAACTCAACTCCTTTGGAGACGCTGCCTTCGAACTTTTTTCAGCCATACACGAATCAGGGTGGAACAAACTCAACACTTCGGATAACACTTCCATCGGTCACAAAATCAAAGATCAATTTGGAAATCAACCACCAGCCAACAAAAACACTATCGGAAATTTCCCTCCTTGCATCCCACCTCGCCTGCACCCAAAACAAGTCGAAGAAGTCAGGAAAAGGTTACTTCAAAGAAATAACAAAAAAAAATCTCAAACCCCAAGATCATACGCTCAAGTCTCTTCTTCGGCTAATGACATACTCAAACTCAGAGACGCCTTCCCAGCCCTCCCCAATAAAAAAATTATCGAAATTCATAAAGCCGCTTTAAACAGCTCACAACCCAAGGAAAAAGAGAAAATAATCACTACTACTAAAGGCCCATCCAGGAAGCAAGCTATCGTCCCCATCTCAGGCCAACACATTACTTCAATCATGAACAATGTAGGGCTACATGTCAACTCTATCAATAGTATGCTTAAAGGTATAAAATCTACTTTGAGAGCAGAATTCATCAGGCCCGCCACTCAAAGCATAATCATCACAACCAACAACGTCCCCGCACCAAGTGATCTCTCAATCATAGAGAGATACATCAAATCCATTGACGGCATTGGAATAAATGAAGTTGCTGCGCCTCGTCTCCCACAGTCTAAATCATACCTAAAAATCACAGGCATCCCATACCTGCAGTCTAATGGTTCAGCTATCACCAGTGATGATATCGCTAATTATCTCAAAAACAGTGAACTCTTCGAAGGCACAACTTTGGCAGCCAAACCACGAGTAATAAAAGCGTTCCCGAAATTGGATATGGCCATCATATGGGTCGACATCTGGGATTCACAAAACGGTTCCAAGGCTAAGACACTCATCAACCACTCATTCAACTTCGGCAGACACATAGCTACGTTCAGGGGCACCAGCATGAACCCAGGAATTCCACAGTGTCACAACTGTTGGAAATGGGGTCACACGACCTTTGCGTGCAAAGCCCGATGCGCTAAATGCCAAAAATGCGGAGGCCCTCACAAGATTGAAAATCACAGAGAGTTCGCATGGTGTTGTAAGGCTAATTTCAAACTTAACCCTCCTTGCCTAGAAACCAAACAAGGCGAACCATGCCCTCACTCATTCAAATGCGTCAACTGCAAAGAAGATCATACGGTAGACGACACTAAATGCCCATTCTGGAAGCATCGTTTCAACTGAGAATGGCACTCAAAAAAAGCTCAAGAAGCCAGAGAAATCAGGGCTAACTCAATTCGTCTGGCTGCAGGCGACACAAGAAATGATTAAGCACAACTTGAAAATTTTTTCGCAGAATGTAAGAAAAAATAAAACGCTTACAGATATAATTTTAGAAACAAGGAAAAACACCTCGGATATCATTCTCATCCAAGAGCCCCCTCGATCACTATTAAGACGTATCCCCAGTCATACCAACC
>Ga0153957_100095_pt1 | contig 63999 bp, 62 predicted proteins | sample TSFL041MetaG_FD_104745 | JGI IMG/M metagenome (GOLD analysis project Ga0153957, IMG submission 104745) | Attine ant fungus gardens microbial communities from Florida, USA - TSFL041 MetaG | ecosystem: Host-associated > Fungi > Mycelium > Unclassified | place: USA: Florida, Wekiwa Springs... | reverse complement strand
TACAGATTCTTTCTTCTCTTCCCTCTAATTCTGCCCTTAATCTAGCGAGGGCCCGCCTTTGGTTGAGCATATCGCTCATGAGTTTGTTGTATTGGTCCAGGGACATTGTGTTATGATCTGGACGGGTGAAATGATTTATTTGTAAATAGAAGATTATGTATTGCTTGAGGGTGCGTTGTCTTCTTCAAAGGGCTCACAGTACGTCTGCTGGGGCGCACAAGTCTTCTTCCAGCCAGGTGCCTACTGCCTTACTGACTACTGCCCTAATAGTACTTTGGCTATCACTTCAAGGAGGAGATCTCTACTCTAATTGCCTTCTTAAGGATGCGGTGATATTCCTCTGCATAGACTGATCACAATGGACCAGTAGCACGAAGTATTTAACGTGAAGAAGAGTACAAGTATACTAATGAGCACCACTTGGTTATGAGGTCAGGTCTTAGCTACAGTACCCGAGCTTGGTACTGCACTGCCACCATTAGTCCCTAACTGACTAACAAGTCCCCTTAAGCTTGGGGCCCAGCTATCAGGAAGTTGGGAGTGATCTGAGTTGATCATCCACCGAGGGAGCGATGAGAGTAAGTTAGACAAGGATTGAGGTGATCGGTGTCTGGAAGTGGAAACGAGTTCTAGTGTAAGGATCTCGGTTGCGGTTAGGTAACCTTAACCTTAATCCCACTCTTTATCAGAGTTTGACAAAGAGAACTCGTTAGAGTCCTCGCTGGATTGTGTACACTACTTATACATGTCCGATTATTTGTCCTTATTTACTGATCTGACCATATTACATAATCAAAATAAAATAAAATAAAATAAAATAAATATTGACTTAGAGATGAGAGGCGATTCATGACAGAGGATGTAAGCAGTTTGACCACTTGGCCAAAAACTGTAGAAACAAGAGAGGAAGAGTAGAAGAAAAGAAGACAACAAATAAGTTTGAAATGCTAGCAAGTAGAGTAATGCAGTGTGGGGTGAGAGAAGTGAGAAGGCAGGAAGTGGTAGAGCAGATAGTAAAATGCTTTTGATATAGAAAAGAGGGACACAGGAAGTGAGAGTGCATGAAGAAAAAGGAAATGAGGAGGAAAGAAATGACACCAAGATGAGAAGTATGGGAGAAAGTAAAGAAGTACTGTAGGATGAAAGGGCTGCCTTCAAGAGGAGCAGTCATAAGCATAGAGGGATGGACGATGAAGTGAGAAGTTATAATACTTGTAGAATGCAGAAGGTGTGACTATAAAAGGATGAAGACTTAGAAGAACCAAAGGTACAGTTTCCTGAGTAAAGAGCAGTTATGTAATATATAGTGTGGAGGTTGCAAGGAGGCATGGAATTGAAGAAATGAGGAAGCAGAGAATGGCAGAGCAGAAAGAATGAGATGTGGCACATGTAAGGAAAAAGACGCAGTGATAGATGGAAAGGTGGAAAAACACGAGAAAAAAGAGGTGTTCTGTCCACCCTGTAGGACAAGAAAGAAAATGCCATAGTGGAATTGGGGTAGAAAGTCAGAACAATCAGTGCCTAGGGCTCAGAAGGGAAGGGCTAGAATCACTGATCTGGAGAAGAGGCAGAGAGAAGTTAGAAGGACCTTGAAAGGTCTACAGAAAGTGTGAATGCATATAGGAGTGAAAAGAATTGACACTCATAAAGGAATCTCAGTAAAGACATTGCTAGATAATGGAGCCACAGGACTCTTCATAAGTAAGAAGTACACAGAAAGGGAGGGCTTCAAGCTAATAAGACTTGAAAAGCCAATAGTAGTAAAGAACATAGATGGTATAGGAAACAGTGGAGGTGCAATTTTGCATGAGGTAGAAGTAAATTTGTACTTCAAGGGGCATGTAGAAAGAGTAAGGATGGATGTGTGCAATTTAGAAAGAATGGAAGTAATATTGGGAATGCCTTGGTTACAGACACATAACTCAGAGATAGATTGGGAGAAAGGGGAAGTAAAGATGATAAGGTGTCTATCCATATGTGGACAATATATGGATAAGAAGGAAATGGGCTCAGAAATTAAGAAAAGAAAGAAAAAGAAGAAAGAGATTCAAGAGGATGAGATTGAAAGAATTAGGTAGACAGCAGACAAAAAAGAAAATTGGGGAAGGGAGGAGGAGATAGAATTAGACCATAGAAAGGTTGAGGCAATGGTACCTCAAAGGTTCTACCAATAGCTAAAGGTGTTTGGAAAAGTGGAATTGAAGAGAATGCCAACAAGAAAGATATGGGATCATGCCATAGATCTCAAGGAGGAGTTCAAGGTCAGTAAAGCATGAGTGTATCTACTCTCTAGGAACGAGAGGGAGAAGGTTCAACAATTTATTCAAGACCACCTAAGAAAAGGGTATATAAGGCCTTTGAAGTCACCATAGACTTCTCCAGTTTTCTTTGTAGAGAAGAAGGACAGTGGAAAGTGTATGGTCATGGACTGTCATAAACTCAATAAGTAGACAGTAAAAAATAACTATCCATTGCCATTAATTACTGACTTAATGGGAAACAAGAAATTGTTCACTAAGATGGATTTACAATGGGGTTACAATAATGTGTACATCAAGGAAGGTGATGAGTGGAAGGTGGCCTTCACTACACATGTGAGGTCATTTAAACTGGTGGTGATGTTTTTTGGGATGACAAACTCGCTGGCAACGTTTTAGGGGATAATGAATGAGATTATGAGGGATCTTATTAATGAAGGAAAAGTGACAGTCTTTGTAGATGATGTGCTAGTAGGCACAGAAAAAGAAGAGGGACATGGTGAAATTGTAACGGAAGTATTGAAGTGATTAGAGAAGAACGACTTGTATGTAAAATTAGAAAATTGTTCATGGAAAACAAATAAAGTAAACTTTCTAGGAGTAGTAATAGGTCAGGGGAAAATTGAGATGGAAGAGAATAAAGTGGTGGGAGTATTGAACTGGTCAACACTAAAGACGGTCAGAGATGTCAGAAAATTCTTGGGACTCATTAACTACTATAAGTGATTTATTAAGAACTTTGCAACACTTGCAAAGTCCTTAAACATGCTGACAAGAAAGGATGAGAAATGGAGATGGGAGGAAACCCAGTAAAAAGCATTCAAGGATTTGAAAAGGATCTTCACCACAAGACCATTGTCAGTAACACCTGACTTAGACAAGGAATTTAGAGTCAAAGCAGATGCTTCCAATTTTGCAATAGGGAGCATACTGTCTATTAAATACAAAGACAATAAGTGGAGACCAGTAGCTTACATCTCAAAGTCTCTAAATGAAATGGAACGTAACTACGGAATTCATGACAAAGAGATGTTGGCGGTAATTAGATGTTTAGAGGTCTGGAGACACTTCCTAGAAGATGCAAAAGAAAAGTTTGAAATTTGATTGGACTATAAAAACTTAGAGTACTTTATGAGCAATTAGAAATTAAATAGACAATAAGCTAGATAAGCTCTGTACCTCTCGAGATTCGACTTTATTTTAAAACATGTATCTAGAGAAAAAATGGGGAAAGCAGATAGACTGAGCAGGAGATCAGATTGGGAGGTAGGGGTAGAAAGGGACAATAAGGAGCAGACATTAGTAAAGAAAGAATGGTTGGAAGCTAGAGTGGCACAGATGTTAGAAGTGGTAATCAAAGGAGTGGACATTCTGGATAAAATAAGAAAGAGGCAAAAGATGACAAGATCATTAAAGCAGCAAAGGAAATGAAGCAAGCAGGAGTAAAGGTTCTAAAAGACAAAGAGTGAAGAGAGCATGAGGGGCTGATATTAAAGGAAGAAAAAGTATCACAAACTTCATTTGGTGTCATAAACCGCCTGCCTGAACCAAAAATAGTAAGGTTAGAGGGATGGGAAGAACGAGAGCTATTCTCAGACGGACTAGACAAAGGATTTTAATTATAGAAAAAAAGGAGATAAGATAAGATAAGAGGGAGTCACATGACCTAGTCATATGATGGGTCACATAATGGAATCTTCTGGAAAGTTTGGTAGTTACTTAAGCATACACATAGACAAATAGAAAATGTGTATAAGTAGGTAGCACAATTCACCAAGAGACTTCATCAAGTTCTCTTCATTCCCTCTAAACATTGAGTATGATAAGTCAGTCGTCTCGACTAAGCTTGTCATTATATTAGAACTTAATTCCCTACTCTCCGCACTGTTCATCACGAACCTTGTGCACTTTCTCTACTCTCTCATTGCTCTCGGTACACTGGTCACTGCAACCAGCAACCACAACCATAGCCGGGCCCTAGGCTTCAAGAGGACTTATTAGTCAGTTAGGGACTAATGGTAGAAGCGTAACACTAAGCTCTGGTACTACGCCGAGACCTGACCTCTACCTTGAGCAGGCTTATTAATATACTTGTTTCTTTCACGTTATCAACCTTGTGCTGGGAGCTCATTGTAGTTCCTACATGCAGAGGAGTAACAGTCTTTCCTTAAGAAGCTGTCTAGTTTAGGGGTTTGCATCTTTGCAGCAATAGTCTAACCCTATTACTAGGGCAGTAGTCAGTAAGGAAGTAAGAGCCTAGCTGGGAGAAGACGTGTTCCCCAACAGGTATAAACATTAGTTCAGAAGAAGATGACCGCTTCTCATACAAGGAAACAACAACTGAAGAAGAAGACACTTGAGACAATAATATGTCCCACCATCAATCATCATCCCGGGGCCAATAACCCCAACAACAATAGCAGCAACCACAACCATAGGGCGAGGCCACCCTGACCATGGACCAGATACTCCAGTACCTGGCCCAACACACTATGGCCATTGAACAGCTCCTATTGAGGGGGCAAATCCAAGGGGAGGCAGCCAAGCCTCCATTGTTCGACGGAAAAAGGGAGAAGATGGTAGGATTCATCAATGCCTGCCGCCTGTATATCAGCATGAGGATGAAGGGGATGGGGGAAGAAGAAAAAATATCATGGGTACTAACCTACGTGCAAGGAGGAGTGGCAGAGGTATGGAAGGAGAATATGTTGGAGGAAAGGAGACAAGGAGTGTCAGCGGTGGAAACAGTGGAAGAACTATTCACAAAAATGTGGGAAGAGTTTGGGGAGTTTGATGAAGAATCAAGAAAGGTGGATGAGCTGAGGATGCTGGAACAGGGAGGACGGACATGCGATGAGTATGTCCAAATCTTCAAAAAGACATCAAGGGGAAGTGGCTATGAGGGACAACCCCTTGTAGAAGAGTTCAAAAGAGGGCTGGATGGGAACATCAGGAGGAGGCTGGCGGAGGCGGAGTCACCTCCAGTAACAATCGAGGAATAGTGGGAGAAGTCGGTAAGGTTAGATAGAAATTTGAGGCAGAGTAGGATAGAAGAGAAGGTGTTGGGGGGTAAAGGAGTGGCGCGGGTGGCAAGACCACCAGAAGCGCAGCCGTCCAGAGGGTTTAGACCCTCCTGGAACAACAGGAACCAAGGGGGTTTCCGTGGAGGAAACAGGGGAGGATTTGATGGAGATTTGAGGAGGAGAGAAGGGGGACAAGGGGTTCGAGACCCCAACGCAATGGAGGTAGACAGAGGCTGGAGAGGAGATCGAAGGTGTTTCAACTGTGGGATGTTTGGGCATATGGCCTGACACTGCAGAAATCAAAAGGAGGTCAGAGAAGGGACACAGGAGGCGTCAAAAGATCAGGGAGACCAGTAAGCCCTCGGCCGGCCTCCCATAATAGATACAGTGTACTAAATGGACAAAATAAAATGAACTTTGACCATCACACTGAGAGGGAAGTGAGACGGACACTTAAACCATTAAGAGAAGTCTAGCTTGACATCGGGCTAGAAAGAGTGGATACTCACAAGGGGGTATCAGTAAAGGCCCTACTAGATAGCGGAACAATGGGCCTGTTCATGAGTAAGAAGCTAGCAGAGAGACAAGGCTTCAAACTAGAGAGATTAGCAAAACCAATAAAAGTGAGGAATGTAGATAGGAGCAACAATCAAGGGGGATCAATAACCCACGAAGTGGAAGTCAACCTGTACTACAGAGGACACATAGAAAGAGTAAGGATGGACATGTATGAACTGGGAAAAACAGATGTAATTCTGGGGATGCCGTGGCTCGCAGCACATAACCCAGAGATAAATTGGGAGACAGGGGAAGTAAAAATGACTAGATGCCCACCCTTGTGTGGACAAACGCTAGAAAAGAAAGTAATAAAGAAAAGGCAGGCAAGGGAGGAGGATAAGAAAGACCTAAGATGGACCATGGAGAAGAGAGAGAAAAGGGGGGAAATTGAGGAGGATCATAGAAAGGTGGAGGAGCTGGTACCCAAACGTTTCCACAAGTGGAAGAAGGTGTTTGGAATAGTTGAGTCTGAGCGAATGCCAACCCAAAAACCATGGGACCATACCATTGACCTCAGAGAAGACTTCGTACCAAGGAAAGGACAAATCTATCCTCTATCAAGAGTAGAAAAGGAGGAAGTACAGGCATTTGTGGAGAGCCAACTAAAAAAGGGCTATAGTAGGCCTTCAAAGTCTTTACAAACCTCACTAGTACTATTCGTACCTAAAAAGGACGGAAAGAGAAGGATGGTACAGGACTATTGCTACATGAATAAAGGGACGATCAAGAACAGTTATCCCTTGCCCCTAATATCGGAACTAATAGACAGTATGGGGACCAAGAAAGTATTCACTAAGATGGACTTGAGGTGGGACTATAACAATGTCCGAATCAAAGAAGGAGATGAATGGAAGGCAGCGTTCACAACGCACCTAGGATCGTTTGAACCTACAGTCATATACTTTGGACTCACGAACTCACCAGCCACCTTCCAAGCTATGATGAATGATCTCTTTAGGGATATGATCAACAAAGGAGACATAGCTACCTTCATTGACGACGTGTTAGTGGCAACAGAAACGGAAAAGGGATACGATGAGATAGTTGAAGAAGTACTGAGATGACTAGAGGAAAATGACCTCTATGTAAAACCAGAGAAGTGTGTGTGGAAGGTCAGGGAAATAGGATTTTTAGGAGTAATAATGGGACCAGAAGGGTTCCAAATGGAGAAAGAGAAGGTGGAAGGGGTCACAAATTGGCCAACACCACAGTGTGTCAAGGATGTACAAAAATTCCTAGGACTAGCAAACTATTACCGACGATTTGTCAAGGACTTTGCCAAGATCGCCAAGCTATTACACCAGTTGGTCAGGAGGGACGAGAAGTGGAACTGGGGAAGTGAACAAGAAGAAGCATTCACTCAACTTAAAGAGATTTTCATGACCGAACCAGTATTAGCAGCACCAGATCTGGATAAGGAAATGAGAGTCGAGGCAGATGCATTGGACTACACAACAGGAGAGATGTTGTCAGTAAAAGGAGAGGATGGGAGATGGAGGCTGGTAGCATTCATTTCCAAGTTGTTGAACAACACAGAAAAGAACTACAAAATTCATGATAAGGAAATGCTAGCAGTAATCAGATGTCTAGAGACCTGGAGGCACTTCCTGGAAGGAGCAAGAACCAAGTTCAAAATCTGGATGGATCACAAGAACTTGGAATACTTCATGACAAACCAGAAGTTGAACAGACGACAAGCAAGATGGGCACTATTCCTATCAAGATTTGACTTTGCATTAAAGCGTGTTCCAGGAAATAGAATGGGGAAGGCGGATGGACTAAGCAGAAGACCAGACTGGAGGTGGGGAACAGAAAAGGATAACGAGGATAGAACACTAGTGAAAGCGGAATGGCTGAGGAAAGCAGGGACAGAGGAGGTACTAATCGAGGGAGTAGACCTGCTGAAAAAAGTAAGAGAATCAAAGGCAAAAGATGGCAAGGTCATCAAGGCAGTAGAGGAAATGAAACGAGCAGGGGTGAAGATGCTAAGAGACAAAGAATGGAGAAAGGAAAATGGACTTATGTTGAAGGAGAGAAAAATATACATGCCGAAAGATGAGGAGTTGAGAACAGAAATAATCTGGTTACACCATAATACACCAATAGGAGAACATGGGGGACAGTGGAAGACGGTGGAACTGATCACCAGAAACTTTTGGTGGCTAGGGGTAACAAAAAAAGTAAAGAGATACGTGGAAGGATGTGATTCTTGCCAACGAAACAAGAACTGAGCAGCAGCACCAGCAGGGAAATTAATGCCAAACAAAGCCCCTGAAAAGCCTTGGACACATATAACGACAGACTTTGTAACCAAGCTACCGCTAGCCCAGGGATACGATGCAATACTGGTGGTATGCGACCGATTAACAAAAATGGTACACTTCATACCAACAACAGACAAAACATCGGTAGAAGGACTCGCAAGGTTGTTTAGGGACCATGTATGGAAATTACATGGGCTGCCGGAAAGTATTATCTCAGATAGAGGAGCGCAGTTTGCAGCAAACTTAATGAGGGAGTTAAACAAGATACTAGGGATCGAAACGAGACTGTCAATGGCTTTTCACCCACAAACCGATGAACAAACAGAGCAAACCAACCAGGAACTAGAACAGTACCTGAGAATGTTCATTAATCATCGCCAGGAACAATGGCCGGAATGGTTGGGGACAGCAGAGTTTGCATATAACAACAAAGTAAATACCTCAACAAAAGTATCACTCTTCAGAGCAAACAGCAGGAGAGATCTGAGAATGGGCTTTGAAATGAGAAAGCAGGGGAAATCGGAGGGAGCAAAAGAATTTGCAGAAAGAATGAAAGGAATACAGGAAGAAGCACAGGCGGCACTAAAGAAAGCGCAAGAAGAGATGAGGAAGCAAGCAGATAGGAAAAGGAGAGAAGCGAAGGAATACCGGGTAGGGGACTTAGTGCTGTTAAGCACAAAGGACTTGAAATGGCAAATAGAAGGAAGAAGGACGGAAAAGTTGACAAAGAGATTTGTAGGACCCTACAAAATAAAGAGGGTCATATCAACCAATGCAGTGGAATTAGAGTTACTGAAGATGGTCAAAATCCACCCAGTAGTAAACATGAGTAGAATTAGGAGATACAGGGAACAAGTGTGAGGGCAGAAGAAGCAACCAGCTCTTCCGGTAATAATAGAAGGAGAAGAAGAATATGAGGACGAAAAGATAATGAACAAAAGAAGGAGATATGGAAAATGGGAATATCTGGTAAGATGGAAGGGATATACGGCAGAAGAAGACTCGTGGGAAAAGGAAACAAACCTAAAGAATGCGAAAGAAGCAGTAGAAGAATACAAAAAGGAATATGGAAAAGTAGGAAGAAGAATCAAAGAAGAAGAAATGCCAGGAAGATTTACGGCAAAAATGCTATATGGATGGAATGACGGAAAGTTTGATCGGGAATATTTGAAGAAGTTGGAAAAGAATTGGAGAAGATGGAAAGGAGCTAAGTTCTTCTGAAGGAAGAACCTTAAAAAGGGGGGTAATGTCATAAACTGCCCACCTGAACCAAAAATAGTAAGGTTAGAGGGATAGGAAGAACGAGAGCTATTCTCAGATGGACTAGATGAAGGATTCTAATTATAGAAAAAAGGGAGATAAGATAAGATAAGAGGGAGTCACATGACCTAGTCACATGATAGGTCACATGATAGAATCTTCTGGAAAGTTTGGTAGTTACTTAAGCATACACATAGACAAATAGAAAATGTATATAAGTAGGTAGCACAATTCACCAAGAGACTCCATCGAGTTCTCTTCGTTCCCTCTAAACATTGAGTGTGATAAGTCAGTTGTCTTGACTAAGCTTGTCATTACATTTGGCCATAACTTTATGAATACTTACACTATTTCTACTGTCTAAGATGCATCTGAAAGCCCTTAAGAAGACCTTTCAAACAATGCCCAAAATGTATCAAAGCAATCAGTACTCACTGAGATATTAGTTAATCAATGCTGGACACTGATCGACAGATATCTCTGGAACTGCCAAACACAAATGTTTGCTTCTACATGCACATGGAAGCTCTCTTTAATACACTTCTGACAACTATAAATAGACCTTAGGGCAATAAGATCCTGTGGAGATACAAGGACCTCAAGGTTTGGCATAACACTGATCTATTATTCATAGATGTACATCAATCCTTGAACACAAACAAGGACTGCCCCTTTTATGGTTAAGTTATTGCTATTTTAGACACAAAAGGACTGTCATATGTAGAACAATAGGCAGTAGAACATATAATACTCTGTCCAGGTGCACAAACCATCCTTTCATGTATATAAGGTTTCATAGTCTAAGGATTAGACCTCAGACTTAACAACATCTTTTGTTGCTTATTCTACCCTGCTATCAAGCTTTGAGAAACTCTCTTCAACCAATCACAAACTGAGTAAGTAACTATTTGTGATAAAAAGTATATGTGCCTAAAGATGAAAAGCTAAGGGCAGAAATTGTCAGGCTATACCATAATATGCCTGTAGGGGGGCATAAAAGACAGTGGAAAATGACAGAGTTGGTGATGAGAAATTTTTGGTAGCCAGGAGTGAGTAGGGAGATGAAGCGATATGTAAAAGAATGTGATGTGTGCCAGAGGAATAAAAATTGTATGCAGGCACCTGTTGGTAAGTTAATACCAAATTCAATACCAAAGAAACCGTGGAGTTATATATCAGCTGATTTCATTACGAAATTACCATTGGCACAAGGATATGATTCAATTCTAGTAGTAGTAGATAGATTAATAAAAATAGCCCATTTTATACCTACTACAGAAAAAACAACAGCAGAGGAACTAGTAAAACTATTCAGAGATAATGTCTGGAAGCTACACAGCTTACCAGAAAGCATTATTTCAGATAGAGGGCTGCAGTTTGCGGCAAGAGTGATAAGGAAGTTAAATACAATGCTGGGGATTGATAGCAAATTGTCAACAGCATTCTACCCACAGACAAATAGGCAAACTGAAAGAATAAATCAAGAACTGGAACAATACTTAAGAATGTTCATAGATCATTGTCAGGAACAGTGGCTGGAATGGTTGGGAACAGCAGAGTTTGCTTACAACAATAAGGTGCAGACGAGTACAAAAGTATCACCCTTTAAAGCAAATAGTGGACAAGATCCTCGCATGGGATTTGAACTCAGGAAAAAGGGGAAGTTTGAGGAGGCAAACAAGTTTGCAGAGAGGATGCAGGAGATATAGGAAGAAGCTAAAGCAGCATTGGGAAAAGTACAAAAAGACATGAAGAAATATGTAGATAGATATAGGGGAGAAGTGAAAGAGTATCGAGTAGGAGACCTAATGCTATTCAGCACCAAGGATCTCAAATATCAGATGGTGAGAAGGAGGACAGAAAAACTTATGGAGAGGTTTGTCGAACCTTATAGAATTAAGTCAATAGTCTCAACAAACGCAATAGAATTAGAGCTACCTAGCATAGTAAAAATACATCCAGTAGTTAATGTAAGTAGAGTAAGAAGATATATGGGGCAGATAGAAGAACAAAGGAAGAAAACACCACAACCTGTGGTGATTGAGGGAGAAGAAGAATGGGAGATAGAAAAGATAATGAACAAGAGATGGGTACGAGAAAAAGTATCACGAACTGCTATTTTCCTCTAAGTAATATTTATTTTCTTTTTCTTTTTCTTTTCTTTTAATTATATAATACCAACAAATCAGTAAACAAGTGCAAACAGTCAAACATGTATAAGTAGTATACAATGAATTAGTGAGAGCTCTAACAAGTTCTCTTTGTCTACTCTGACATAAAGTGAGATTTGGGTTAGGGTTATCACAACCACAACTTGAGTCTTTACACTAGAACTTGTTTTCACATCCAGACATTGATTGCCTCAATCCTTGTCAAACTTCATTCTCATAACCTCTTTCAGTGTGCAGTCATCTCAGACCAATCCAAAATTCCCTATAGCTGGACTACAAGCTTAAGTGGACTGACTGGGAAGTTTAGACCCCAGAGGTGGACAGTTAGGACCAAGCTCAGGTACTAGCTTAGACCAGACCTTACAACTGAGTGGTGCTCTCTAGTATACGTATATATTCTTCATTTTATATACTTTGTGCTACTGGTCCATTGTGATCAGTCTACACAGAAGAATATCGCCATATCCTTAAGAAGACAATTAGTGTAGGGATCTCCTCCGTGGAGTAATAGCCAAAGTACTATTAGGGCAGTAGTCAGTAAGACAGTAGGCACCTGGCTGAGAGAAGATCTGTGCACCCCAGCAGATGTACTATGAGCCCTTTGAAGAAAATAACAAGTCACCCTCAACAAATATATACACCTTTTCTTCTATATTCAAAAATCTGTCTAGAACATAATATGATGTCTCTGGACCAATACAACCAACTCATGAGCAACATGCTCAAAGAAAGATATGTCCTTGCCAAATTAAGGACAGAGTTAGAAGGGAGAGAAGGGAGGTTATACAGACGATGTGGGAGGTTCGGGCATCTTGCTTGAAAGTATAGAAGTGGAAAAAAGGAAAAGAAAGAATCAGTAGTAGGGAACAGGTTCAAAGTGTTAAAGAATCAGGTGATGCAATGCAGAGTAAGGGAAGTGAGAAGGCAGGAAGTAGTGGAGCAGACAGTGAAGTGTTTCCAGTGTGAAGAGGAGGGACACAAGAAGTGGGAGTGTCCCAAGGAAAACAAGAAGAAGAGAAAAGAGGCGGCTTCTCTGCGAAATGTATGGGAGAAAATAAAACAACATTGTGGGGCAAAAGGACTACTCCCAAGTAGGGCAAGAATGAGTATGGAGGGGTAGGTCATGGAATGGGAAGTGGTGACGTTAGTAGAGTGCAGGGGGTATGATTATAAGGGGACAAAAACAGAGAAGAACCAGGAACAGGGTTTCCTGGGAAAAGAGCAGCAATATAATATGTGGTGCAGGAGCTGTAAGAAGGTGTGGAATTGGAGAGATAGAGAGGCAGAATGTGGAAGAGTAGAAAAAGTGAAGTGCAGCACATGTGGGGGAAAAGATGCGGTAGTAGGAGGAGGGATAGAGAGGAATGAGAAAGGGGAGGTGTTCCGTCTGCTCTGTAGGACAGGAAAGAAGACACCATGGTGGAATTGGGATGGAAAGGTAGAACAGACAGTGCCTAGGGCCCAAAAGGGGAAGGCTGGAATCACTGATCTGGGGAAAGTGGCAGGAACTGTCAATCAGAAGACAGTGTAGAAGAAAGAGGAAGCGAGAGAAGTGAGGCAAACATTTAAGCCTCTAAGAGAAGTGTGGATGAGTATGGGGATAAAGAAGATAGATATGCATGAAGGAAGGACAGTAAAAGCCTTGCTCAATAGTGGAGCAACGGGGTTATTCATGAGCAAAGGTTTAGCTCAGAAAGAGAGATATAGGTTAATCAAGCTAGATTGACCTTTGCAAATAAGAAATGTAGACAGCACCAGATGCAATCACTTATGAGGTGGAGGTGAACATGTTCTATAAGGGACATGTAGAAAGAGTGCGGATGGATGTTTGTGAGTTGAAAAAGATAGATGTGATATTGGGCATGCCATGGTTAGCAGCCCATAATCCAGAGATAGATTGGGAAAAGAGAGAAGTAAGGATGACAAGATGTCTACCACTGTGTGGAAAAACAGTGAGAATAAAGGGAAAGAAAGAGACCAGAGAGGATGAGAAGAAAATCATGAGATAGGCCATGGATGAGAAAGAAGATTGGGGATGAGAAGAAGAGATAGAGGCAAACCATAGGAAGATGGAGGAAATGGTACCCAAAAGGTTCTATAGATGGTTGAAAGTGTTTGGAAAGGTAGAATCTGAGAGAATGTCAGTTAGAAAGGTATGGAATCATGCAATAGATCTCAACAACAACTTTAAAGCAAGCAAAGCAAGAGTATACCCTCTTTCTAGAAATAAAAAGAAAGAGGTGAAAAAGTTTGTCAACGAGCACTTAAAGAAGGGGTACATCAGACCTTCTAAATTGCTCCAGATCTTACCAGTGTTCTTTGTAGACAAAAAGGATGGAGGAAAACACATGGTTATGGACTATTGTAAGCTTAACAAGCAAACAGTGAAGAACAACTACCCGTTACTATTAATTACAGATCTAATAGACAGTATGGGTAATAAGAGAGTATTCACCAAGATGGACTTGCAATGGTGATATAACAATGTGAGGATAAAGGAGGGAGATTATTATGATTTGCTCTGACGCTTATCTTTTTCTTTATTAAATCTAATTAATTAACGACTATATGATGACACGAACATAACGACTATGACGCGGGAATGTCAGGATCTAATAAAAGGACAAGCATAGGAAGATCGAGTGATGATCTGAGCTTGATCACACGCCTATCAGACAGCCGCCATGTATGGGAGAACATGTGGGCAAAAGCAGTCTGACGTGGGGAATTACTCAGAACTTGACAGATGGTAGCTAATAGATACCATGATCTCTCTTAGAATAGCCTTAGTATAGCCACTTGTAATTATATAAATAGCTAGGCAATTCATAGAGGGAACTCTGTCGAGTTCTCCTTGTCTTTAACCTCAAACCCTCTGAAGGGGATCCGGGATTGTCCCGCGGGTCCTGACAGAGATGAGTGGAAGGCGGTCTTCACTATACATGTGAGATTGTATGAACTGGTCATGATGTTCTTTGAAATGACAAATTCATCTGCCACATTCCAAGGCATGATGAATGAAATTTTGAGAGACATGATCAATGAAGGAAAGGTGGTAGTATTTGTGGATAATATGTTGGTAGGAACAGATACAAAGAAAGGACATGATGAAATTGTGGAGGAAGTACTAAAAAGGTTGGAGAAGAACGACCTATACATGAAACCAGAAAAATGTGCTTGGAAGGTGCAGAAGGTGAACTTTCTGGGAGTAGTAATGGGTCAGAGAAAAATTGAGATGGAGGAAGATAAAGTGGTGGGAGTATTGAACTGGCCAATACCGAAAACAGTCAGAGACGTTAGAAAGTTCTTGGGACTTGCAAATTACTATAGGTGATTTGTGAAGGACTTTGCAAAATTAGCTAGACTCTTGAACAATTTGACAAGGAAGGAAGAAAGGTAGAGGTGGGGAGGTGAGCAGCAGAAAGCATTTAAACAGTTGAAAATGGTCTTCACAAACAGACCTCTATTAGTTGCACCTGATCTAGACAAAGAGTTTAGAGTGGAGGCAGATACCTCTAACTTTGCAACAAGAGGAGTGTTGTCCATTAAATACAAGAATAACAAATGGAGGCCAGTAGCATACATTTCGAAATTGTTGAACGAAATAGAGAGAAACTATGAAATACACAATAAAAAGATGTTAGCTGTAATATACTGTTTGGAGACATAGAGATACTTCCTGGAAGGAACAAGGAGTAAATTCGAAGTATGAACAGATCATAAGAATCTAGAATACTTCATGAGCAATCAAAAGTTAAATCGTCAACAAGCACAATGGGCTTTATATTTGTCCAGGTTTGACTTTGTATTGAAACACATCTCGGAGAGTAAGATGGGAAAGGTAGATAGGTTGAGTAAAAGACTAGATTGGGAGGTTGGAATAGAAAAGGATAATGAGGAGCAAATGCTGGTAAAAAAAGAATGGTTAGAAGCAAAGAGAATTAGAGTAATGGAAGTAGTTATAAAAGGACTTGTTGAATAAAGTAAGAGAGTGCCAAGCTAAAGATGATGAAGTGGTTAAAGCAGTGGAAGAAATGAAGAAAGCAGGAGTAAAGATGTTAAGAGATGAAGAGTGGCGTCAGGAAGACAGCCTAATGCTGAAAGAGGGAAAAGTATACATTCACAGTATCACAAACTTCATTTGGCCATAACTCCATGAATACTTACATGATTCCCACGGTCTAAAATACATCTGAAAGCCCTTAAGAAGACCTTTTAAACAATGTCCAAAATGTGCTAAAACAATCAGTACTCATCAAGATATCAGTTAATTAGTGCCAGACACTGATTAGTAGATATTTCGGGAACTGCTAAATGCAGACATTTGCTTCCATGTGCACATGGAAGCTCTCTTCAATATGCTTCTGACAACCATGAATAGACCTTAGGGCAATAAGATCCTATGGAGATACAAGGACCTCAAGGTTTGGCATAACACTGATCTATTATCCATAGATGTACATCAATCCTTGAACACAAACAAGGACTGCCCCTTTTATGGTTAAGTTATTGCTATTTTAGACACAAAAGGACTGCCATATATAGAACAATAGGCAGTAGAACATGTGATGCACTGTCCAGGTGCACAGACCATCATTTCCTGTATATAAGGCTTTATAGTCTGAGAATTAGACCTCAGACTTAACAATATCTTTTGTTGCTTATCTACTTTGCATTTTTGAGCCTTTTAAAGAACACCTTCAATAATTACAAATTAGTAAGTGACCATTTGTGATATTCAGAGACGAGAAGTTGAGAGCAGAAGTAATTAGACTACACCATGATACGCCTGTGGGAGGACATAAAGAACAGTGGAAGATGGCAGAGCTGGTGACGAGAAATTTCTGGTGGTCAGGGGTCACTAGGAAAGTAAAGCTTTATGTGGAGGGGTGTAATGCCTATCAGCAAAATAAAAATTGAATACAACCACCAGTAGAAAAGTTAATGCTGAATTCGATTCTGAAAAAGGCATAGACCCACATTAGTGCGGACTTTATTACAAAGTTGCCTTTAGCGCAAGGATATGATGCAATCTTAGTAGTAGTAGATAGATTTACAAAGATGATGCATTTCATACCTACTACAGAGAAAACAAGTACAGAAGGATTAGCACAATTACTCAGAGATAACATCTGGAAATTGCACAGATTACCAGACAGTATAATCTCAGATAGAGGACCACAATTTGCAGCAGGGATTATGAAGAAGTTGAATCAAATACTGGGGATTGACATTAAATTGTCGACTGCATTCTACCCACAAACAAATGGACAAACTGAGAGGATGAATCAGAAGTTAGAACAATACCTCAGGATGTTTATCAACCACAGACAAGAACAGTGGCCAGAATGGTTAGGAACTGTAGAATTTGCATACAACAATAAGATGCATACAGGAACTAAGGTATCGCCTTTTCAAGTGAACCATGGATAAAACCCCAGGATGGGATTCGAGTTGAGAAAGAAGGGAAAATATGAGGGAGCAGAAAAGTTTGTGGAAAGAATGAAAAAGGTGTAAAAAGAAGCAAAAGCAACACTACAGAAAGCACAAGAAGATATGAAAAGATATGCAGATAGAGAGAGAGGAGAGGTAGAAGAATATAGGGTCAGTGACTTAGTACTACTCAGCACTAAAGATCTGAAGTACCAGATGATTGGAAGACAAATGGAGAAATTCACTGAACACTTTGTAGGACCTTACAGGGTGAAGGCAATCATTTCCAGTAATGCAATAGAATTAGATCTGCCTAGTACAGTTAGAATACATCCAGTAGTTAATATCAGCCGAGTACGACAGTATAAGTTGCAAGTGGAGAGCCAGAGAAAAAAAGTGCCACAACCAGTGGTAATAGAAGAGAAAGAAGAATGGAAGGTTGAAAGGATTATGAATAAGAGGAGAGTACAAGGAAGAGATAAATACTTGGTACGATAGAAGAGGTGCACGGTAGAAGAAGATATATGGGAGAGCAAAGAAAACTTGAAGAACGCAATGGAGTTGGTTGAAGAATTTGAAAGGGAATATTGAAGGGAGGAAGAAGAAGAAGTAAGACAACAAGAGGCAGCCAAGAATAAAAGGATGTTCAGCAGGGAACTACTAGAAAGGTATACTACTAAGTTGCTCTATGGATAAGGTAATAAGAAATATGATTGAGAATATTGGAAGAAGATGGAGGAAAACTGGAGATGGTGGAAAAAGAATCCATTCTCTAGATATAGCAGGAATTCATTCTTGAAAAGAATGGAAGAAAAGAAGGACAAATACAAGGGAGGAAAGATAAAAGAGTGGGACGAGGAAAAAGACGAGGAAGACCAACGAAGGATTAAGGAGGATAGAAAATATTTAGAAAATTTGAGGGATGAAAATCTTGAAATGGATGACCTAAGGGACCCATTCAACAAACTATAAAAGAAGTCCTTGGGATAAGGACTCTTGAGAGGGAGTGATGTCATAAACTGCTATTTTTCCCTAAGTAATATTTATTTTATTTTATTTTAATTATGTAATACCAACAAATCAGTAAACAAGTACAAACAGTTGAACATGTATAAGTAGTGTACAATGAATTAGCAAGAGCTCTAACAAGTTCTCTTTGTCTACTCTGACATAGAGTGAGATTTGTGTTAGGGTTATTGCAATCACAACCATGGCATGCCCAAGATGACATCTGTCTTTCCCAATTTGCATACATTTATATATACTCTTTTTACATGTCCCTTGTAGAACATGTTTACTTTTACTTCATGTGTAATTGCTCCTTTGTTATTTCCAGTACCATCTACATTCCTCACTTGTATCAGCTAATTTAATTTGATCAGCTTGTATCCTCCCTTTTCTGCTAATTTCCTACTCATAAACATCTCTGTTGCTCCACTATCTAATAATGCTTTCACTGTTCTTTCCTTATGGGTGTTTATCCTTTTAATATCCATGTTCATCCACACTTCTCTTAGATGTAAGGAACGGTCACCCAAGTAACTCAGGTAGATGGATCCCAACTCTAAGTCAGAGTAGACAAAGAGAACTTGTTAGAGTTCCTGCTGGATTTGAGTACACTACTTATATCTATTCTACTTGGTCTGTGCACCACTTTCCCACAGTGATCATGTGACATGTCATGTGGCTGATCATGTGACCTCTCATGTGACTTCCCTGATTATGTAAGTCCATTCTAAAAATAGAAAAGTGAAAAATAGAAAAGAAAGAGAAAAGAAAAGTTCTCGTGTCACAATTCATGACATTAGAGGCTTAAATGTTCACCTCACTTCTTTTGCTTCCCTTCTCTGCACTGCCTTCTGATTGACAGTTCCTGCCACTCACCCTGGATCAGTGATTCCAGCCCTCCCTTTCTGGACCCTAGGCACTGATTGTTCTACCTTCTCACAATTCCACCACAGCACTTTTTTTCCTGTTCTACAGGGCAGACAGAAAATTTCTCCTTTCTCGTTTCTCTCTACTTTCCCTTCCACCACTGTATCTTTGCCTCTGCAAGTCTATTTTCTGCTTCTCTGTCCCTCCAGTTACATGCCTCTTTACATCTTCTGCACTACATATTACACTACTGCTCCTTACTTAGGAAACTCTGCCCTTTGTTCTCCTATGTCTTTGTCCCTTTATACTCATATCCTCTATACTCCACAAAGGTTACCACTTCTCTGGGTATAGTCTACCCCTCCATACACATTGCTGCTCCTCTTGGAGGTAATTCCCTTGTCTTGCAATGCTCCTCCACCTTCTCCCATACTCTTTAGGGGGGTACCGCCTCTTCTTTTCTTTTTTCTTTTCCTTCTAGACACTCCCACTTCTTGTGTCCTTCCTTTCCATACCAGAAACACTTCACTATCTGCTCCACCACTTCCTTTACTCCACACTGCATTACTTGACTTTCTAATATTCCAAATCTATTTTCTTCTTCTGTTTTCTTCCTTTTCTCTACAGTTCTGGATGAGGTGCCTGAACTTTCCACATCATTTACATAGCTTCTCTTCTCTTTCTGTATAGTTTTGCCCTTAATTTGGCAAGGGCCTGTCTTTGATTGAGCATGTTGCTCATGAGATTGTTATACGCTTCTAAGAATATAGTATGTTGTTCTTAGAAGGACAGGTTGTTGTTTTGTTGAGGTGAAATGTATTGTGATGCTGGTTACTGACCTTTCTTCCTTAGCTCGACTACTGACTACTTATGTCTGCTGGGGTGCAAATCTTCACCCAGCCAGATGCCTACTGTCTTACTTACTACTGCCCTAATACTAGGGTAAACTATTACTTTATGGAGAAGATCCCTACTCTAAGTAGTCTCCTAGAGAGTGACTACTATTCCTCTGCATAGATTGGTCACAATAAACCAATAACACAAGGTAGATACAGCGAAAGTACAAGTAAACTAAAAAGTACCACCTGTTGTCAGGTCTGGTCTATGTATGCACTCAGGTATAGTGTCCATATTCTATCTCCAGGGTCTAAACTTCCTGGTCAGTCCACTTAAGCCTGTGGCCCAGCTATGAGGAGGTTTATTAGGACCCATGGGACAATCCCAGATCCCCCTCAGAGAGTATGAGATTAAAGACAAGAAGAACTTGACAGAGTTCCCTCTATGGATTGACTAGCTATTTATACTTGTATATGTGGCTGTAACTTATAACGATTGAAGTCTCAGTTGGGTAACCTTAACCTCACTTGCACTCTAAGTCAGAGTTTGACAAAGAGAACTCATTAGAGTCCTCGCTAATTGGTCTAGCTACTTATATACGAATTGGTATTTACTAGTATTTGTCTACTCGAATTATTCCATGGACTCCTTTTGAGTCATAGTGTCCCGCACACTTCAAACTATTACATAATAAAAGAAAATGAAAAAGAAATAAAATAATCTGCTGCTGCAGATCGTCTAGTTTGCCTGCCGTTTTATAATATAACTAGTCTATTCTAAGAGAGATCAAGGTATCTATGTACTACCATCTGTCAAGTCCTGAGTAATTCCCCATGTCAGACAGCTTCTGCCCACATGTTCTTTCACATATGGCAGCTATCTGATTATTGTATGATCTATCCTAGATCATCACTTGATCTTCCTATGCTTGTTCTTTTTATAGTTCATGATATTCCCATGTTGTATTCGTTAAGTCATACTATTGTTAATTAATTAATTATAAAGAAAAAGATAAGTGCCAGAGCAAATTATAACAAGGTTGGAATTGGTTTGTGACAATCACACACTGAGGGAGCAATAAGAGTAAGATTGATAAGAATCAAGACAATTGGTGTCTGGATGTGGAAACGAGTTCTAGTGTAATGATCTCAAGTTTAGATTGAGTAACCTTAACCCAAGTCACACTCTAAGTCAGAGTTGACAAAGAGAACTCATTAGAGTCCTTGCTAGATTGTGTATACTACTTATACAAGTCCAATTGTTTGTCCTTATTTACTGATCTGACTATATTACATGATTAAATGAAAAGAAAAAGAAAAAGAAAATAAATATTGACTTAGAGGGAATTGGGCAATTCATGACACTAGTAGTAGAGTATGTAGAATAGAACATCCCTTTAGGAGCCTCATCCTATTCTCTGAGGATTCTCCTGGAGGTAAGTTGTAATCTAGCTATGGAGTGTAATTTACTAAGAATTCTCCTAGAGTCATCTCTGCTCCAGTTGCCCTTATACATGAGGCCTACTGAGTAAAGGAACATGTCCCTACAATGAGGCACTGACTGAGTTACTGTACAATTAAGGAAGTGTCAATGAAGAGAAGCAGTCCATGTGTTAGGGTCATGAAGAACACTTGGATGCAATGAGGTCAATCATAACACCATCTATGTAATCATTTGCATCTTTTGGTTGACTGCAATGCAAATGAGTTGTTACTATGAAGCCTAGTTCAATCCATCAAACTTATTGCTTTCTGCAAATGTTGGTGTTGAGGATGACATTTCTGTTGGGTTTAGCTGCACTTGGGGGCAGGAACCAATAACCTATTAGATGAGATGTCTCAGATGTCATCAAGTAGTGTAGATGACTGAGGTTTAGATAGTACAGGGAGGGTGATATATATGCAGCTGGATAGGATTGCGACTGGGACATCTGTTGTCAAAGAGAGCGGGCTGTTTATACCCTATGTCCCATATTGTCTTGGATGTGAGTTTACTTCTTTTCCTGCTTTGTTCCGACAATATGCGTAAGTTCACTTCAATAGGTAGAAGTTTCACGAATTCCCTTCTTCTGTCATCGACATCCCCGCGGTAGCATTGTGGTGCAGGTATTCTATTTGAGTGTTTATCTGGAATGGTAAGTAAATTCACAACAACATTCATGCCAATTTATCATTAATCTTCATCTGCTAGGGCTAAAGCCTCCTCTAACTCGTCGACATCGTCTGCTATCACAGATATGGGGGGTGAGTTGCCATAAATTACTCTCTGGATCAAGATAGCTGCGTTATAAGCGGGTCAGGTCTCGTTGAAGGAGGGTGAGATGTGACGGATAGACACACCAACGTCAACTGAAAGCTGGAATATGGCACAAACTTTAAATTGGAGTGGTGCTCCCCGCCAAAAAAAATACACAGTCCTTGCAAATGATCAGACGCAAGATTTTATGCAATAAAATAGGGATGTACTTGAATGCGTCACCACCGAGCCAACCGATCATAGTAGACGACCGGAAACCATACAGTGATCGCTGGCGAAAATTGCTGCAGGAAAAATTGAGAGATGATGACATCATGGGCGGAGAGTTGGATTCACCTGATAAGCTGGGGTATGGGAAGTGTACTTTCAAGGCCCAGAGCGACGAATCCAAGAGTATTGACATAGAATTGGGAATGGCCAAGGATCAGGAACGCAATGGCCTGGCAAATACTGGAAGAAGAGCTATTAATCAAAATCGTCGAATGACAGACAGGGGACCAACATAAATCCACAGAGAAATTCGATATATTGTACGCAGGAGGGCCACTGCCAGAAGGAAAATGGTCGTTGGAAGGATTCAACTAGTTTTGGTCGAAATAATATACATATGTAGAGGAGGCCAACCTCGGATGGTGTCAATGCCCAATTCGAGATGGAACGAGAGAGATAGTATACTTGTGCCAAGATCATGAGAATAGACTGAATTAGGAGTGTAATCTCAAAGTGGTCTCTGTGGGTAAATTATCATTAATGACAACGTTGATTGTGATAAATCAAGATGTATAACCCTAGCCAGAAGAAGCAGCGGGTGATGTTAGCGAGCAATCTTTATTTCGTTCGTCAGACCATATCTTCAATATGAGCGAAGGATACTACAAGATAGCACAGACATCACGGGAAAATCCACTTGCATCTCTATGACGGAGAATAAGACTGAGCACATGCAAGAAGAGTATATATCCTGCCGTTTGCGAACAATGGAGAATGTTTGGTCGGCGTAGACCTAAAATCGTTCATGTTGTTGTGACGAGATAGAAAGAGGTACTTACCAGAGGAGGGCCCACGGCCATGCTGATTGACACAACCGTGGATAGCCAGGACATGACTGCAGCCGCAGGGAAGTGAAATAGCAATGAAACAGCGTGTTGGGCTTAGTCATACATTAAGGCCTACGAATCACTGGTCTCAGGTCAGGATAACAATCGGTCAGATAATTATGTGAAACATAGACTGTATCAAGGAAATAACCAAATCGTCAATTGACGTGCAATCTTGCCTGTTACTGAGTCGTGCTCAAATCTGTGGCGAGGGTCTGTTCTCAATCTGAAAGCTTGTAACACTATGAGATCACGTGGTTACACATTAAGAATCAATTCCTTGTTCTAACGGTTTCACCGTACTGTATTAAGACCCTTTCTGAACCTCTTTGTGCTCTCTTGCGCTCATATACGTCCTTTTCAATCAGACTTAACGTCTCGCTTTTGTCGCTCTCCAAGTCATGATGTCCTCAACGACAAGTGGAGGGAGATCACACTCAGAGGAGAAAGATGCAGCAGAAATTAAGAAGGCTATCGCGACTGGCTCAAGAGAATCAGGGGGATCAAATGCTGCAGGTGTGGTAAACAATGGTAGTTTTTTGCTCATTCAATTTACGGACCCATAATAGCGTCTTCAATCATCTGCTACTGCATGGCATCGATATTAATGACTATCATCAATAAGGTTGGTCTTCGAATAAAGTTGCTTGACTTGGTACTTGACAATGAAGAACAGTTCGTTGTATCAGGCCGCGACTTTTCAATGAACTTCCTCTTGCTGTGTATCCAATCGTCATTTTGTGTGGCATGTGTCTCTCTTGTCAAGATACTTGGGATCATATCCTTTAGAGACTTTGAAAAAAAGGACGCAAAAATGTGGTTTCCGATTAGCTTCCTTCTAGTGAGCGTCATCTACACGGGTTCAAAGAGCCTGGTAAGCAGAAATGTCAATCCAGAATGATGCTGACATGGGCGCTAGCAATATCTCAGCATACCTGTCTACACAATTTTTAAAAACCTGACTATCATATTAATTGTCAGTTCATTTCTCTGTGCCAAACTCTTGAATTCATCGTCAATGGGTCTAGGCATATGGAGAAGTCATCTGGTTTGGCGGCTCGGTCACCATGCTCACTTTCATTTCATTCATTTTCATGGTAGGGTCTGCCTATTTCCTTCGTCGCCACATCGTGGGCATTGATGGGTCTACTTGGAGGTGGTTTCATCCATCATTGCTGCATGGTCTGATGTCACCAATGCGCTCATTCCAGGAGTTGGCACTGGTATCAGTGCGAGTACTCTGAAAAGCCTCTTGAGCACTGTTCGTGGTCTCAATGTAGGCTATTTCTGGATGCTTATTAATTGCCTCGCAAGTGCTGCATATGTAAGTTATACCGAAAGGATTTTGTGAGCTTTCTAACTTTGTATCCTAGGTTTTATCGATGCGAAAGAGAATTAAAGCAACCGGATTTTCCGATTGGGATTCAATGTTCTATAACAATCTGCTTAGCATCCCGGTACTTGCGGTCTTCTCGTTATTGGTTGAAGATTGGGGATCAGAAAATCTAGCACGCAACTTGTGAGTGATGTTGAAACTCATCACTTCATCATTTGATAATGCCACCTGAAAGCCCCTCTGATACTCGCAATTTCCTATTGTTTGTCATTGCATTCTCAGGTGCTGCCGCAGTAGCGATCTCATATACAACGGCATGGTGTGTGCGAGTGACAAGCAGCACAACGTACAGGCAAGCGATGATCTTTCAAACACGCCATAATGACTGATATTGCGGATTGCAGCATGGTTGGAGCATTGAATAAACTTCCTGTCGCAGCATCAGGGATGATCTTCTTTGGGGACTCAATCACGTTTGGATCCGTTTCAGCTGTTGGGGTTGGCTTTTTTGCAGGTATCCTTTACGCAGTGGCAAAAAATAATCAGAAGAGAACAGAAGCACGAAAACAAGCTGATACCATTATTCCTTTGACAAATCGGAAGCCATAACAATTGTATCAGCTTCGCAAAACGTTTTGCGGGGAGTGGCTGGTGGAGTGACTTTGTTTTGGTAAGTATAATTGACGCCGCCGAGACAATCACATGAGCAGATTTTAGCAGATCCTGTAGTGATGTTGTAGTACCTCGAATACCAGTAGAATGTATCCTCCTGTTCCATCTCTTGTGGCTTATGTACGATTTTGAGGGGCTGCAATAAGACTGTTGGTATATTTAGGTTCACTTCCGGAATCACACTTTTGCTCCTTGACTCCGAGTTTGATCATTATCCATCACTATGGCTTCATTGGACTCGAATGTTCTCCACCCCCCAAGGCTGGCGCAGATATTTGCCCGGTCGCCTACCAATCCGGGGACACCGGTCCACTCAATACAGACAATGAGAAGAAAATCTGCTGGTCATGGTGGACCTTTGACTAAAATCCTTGTTGCTAATCGTGGTGTACGGCTCAGATTGTCGTTCTCGAGTCTATGTGTTCACTTTTTTCCTCTTATAGGAAATCGCTATCCGTGTATTCAGAACTGCTCATGAATTGGCCATGCACACTGTTGCAATCTATTCCTATGAAGATCGCTTATCTGCCCATCGCCAAAAGGTGATAATTTTTCTTTCAACCGGAGTAGTGGGTGTCCAGCTGACTACAACTCCCCTAGGCTGACGAGGCTTATCAAGTCGGCAAGGGTCTCACCCCAGTTGCTGCCTATCTCTCGCAGGACGACATCATTAGAATATCTCTTGAACATGGAGTTGACATGATTCATCCTGGGCGAGTAAATCTGATCCGATGGATTGTTTATGTGACTTCACGGTCTCTTATAGCTATGGTTTCCTCTCTGAAAATGCGGAATTTGCTCGCAAAGTTGAGCAAGCTGGTATTGCTTTTGTCGGACCAACGCCAGAAGTTATTGACGGCCTTGGCGATAAGACTAAAGCTAGGACTCTTGGTATGAATACCTGATCATGATACAGATCGAACGGCAGGACTGATGGAATGCAATACAGCGATGAGGTGTGGTGTCCCCGTTGTTCCTGGAACACCAGGGCCGGTGGAGTCATACAAAGGTGGAGAGGCATTCATTAAAGAATACGGCTTCCCTGGTGCGCATCCTTCAATTCAAAAGTAGAGTATGTCAAGCCCTCAATCTTCACGTACAGTCATCATCAAGGCTGCCATGGGTGGTGGTGGTCGTGGAATGCGTGTTGTACGTGAAGAAACTGAGTTCAAGACTGCTTTCGAACGTGCTGTTAGTGAGGCCAAATCTGCTTTCGGTGATGGTACCGTTTTCATTGAGCGCTTCCTTGAACGCCCTCGCCACATCGAGGTACAAATTCTTGCTGATGGCGTTGGAAATACCATCCACCTCTTTGAACGTGACTGTTCGGTTCAACGTCGTCATCAGAAGGTTGTTGAGGTCGCACCTGCAAACCACCTCCCTGAAGAAGTACGTCAATCTATCCTGAATGACGCTATCAAGCTCGCCAAAAGCGTCGGCTACAAGAATGCTGGTACGGCTGAATTCCTGGTTGACCAGATGGGAAGGCATTACTTTATTGAGATCAATCCACGTATCCAGGTCGAGCATACTATCACTGGTCAGTTTTCCTGATAAAACTCGAACGCTGTCTCTGGGCTTATCATATGATGAATGACAGAGGAGATTACAGGCATCGACATTGTTGCCGCTCAAATTCAGATTGCCGCTGGTGCCACTCTGCCCCAACTGGGCTTGACACAAGACGCCATCACCAAGCGAGGCTTTGCGATTCAATGTCGTATTACAACCGAAGATCCTGCTTCCGGATTTCAACCTGACACGGGAAAGATTGAAGTATATCGTTCAGCTGGTGGTAATGGCGTCCGTCTCGATGCAAGCTCTGGTTTTGCTGGTGCCCAGATCACTGTACGTTATGCGAGACTTGGTAGGATTCCGGCTAACTTCAAGATAAAGCCCCACTATGACAGTTTGCTCGTGAAGTGTAGCGTGAGTGGTACCACTTATGAAGTAGCACGCAGAAAGATGCTTCGTGCTCTGGTAGAATTCCGCATTCGTGGTGTCAAGGTCTGTATCTCACATGTTCATTGAAGGCTGGTTCTGACTGGCTGGGTCCTCAGACCAACATTCCATTCCTGTTCCGTCTCTTGACTCATGACACTTTTATTGGAGGAAAGACCTGGACAACAGTATGGTTTACCTTTCTCTTCCTGCTCGATCCTGTTTTGATGATTTCTCTTAGTTTATCGATGATACTCCAGACCTCTTTAAGCTCGTGCAGAGTCAAAATCGGGCGCAAAAGCTCTTGGCTTACCTTGGAGACCTTTCTGTCAATGGAAGTTCTATCAAAGGTCAAATCGTAAGACTGACATGCGATCTAAATCTTGGAGTAATCATATACCTTACAATAGGGTGAACCTGGCCTCAAAACCGAGTTAATTATTCCTAAACTTGCCAATCGTGACGATCCTAGTGGAACTCCGCTAGACACCACCTACCCTTGCACACTTGGTTGGCGCAATATTATTGTTGAACATGGTCCAGAAGCTTTCGCCAAGGCCGTTCGTGAATATCCTGGTGTTTTGATCATGGATACCACCTGGCGTGATGCCCATCAGTCTCTACTTGCTACTCGTCTGCGCACTACTGATATGATTTCTATCGCTAAGGAGACCAGTTATGCTCTTGCGAATGCCTACAGCTTGGAGATGTGGGGTGGGGCTACGTTCGATGTAGCAATGCGGTTCTTGTACGAGGATCCCTGGGATCGCTTGGTGTGTTGGCTTCATTGATTGGTGTAGCACTGGAAACTAATGCTCATGTGAAGCGCACTCTGAGGAAGCTTGTCCCAAATATCCCTTTCCAAGCTCTCGTCCGCGGCGCCAACGGTGTTGGTTACACCTCCTATCCGTAGGTAGTGAATACCCAGTCATTAACCACTTTTTTGAGTCCACTTAGTGATAATGCTATCTATGACTTCTCAAAAAAAGCCGTTGAGAACGGTCTTGACATCTTCCGTGTCTTCGACTCTCTCAATTACTTCGGTGCGTTATCTATTTGCGCCTCTAATACTACGGGTTAACGCATTGGTCGTAGAAAATGTAAGCGTGGAATGGTAGGGACATGTTTACATATATGAAACTCACAACTTGTCAGTTACAGCTAGGTATTGACGCTGCCAAGAAGGCTGGTGGTGTCGTCGAAGCAGCTGTGTGCTACAGCGGAGATGTGGCTAACCCCAAGGAGAACAAATACACTCTCCAATATTACCTCGAATTTGTCGGTAAACTCGTAAAAGAAGGTATCCATATCCTCGGTGTCAAGGATATGGCCGGTCTTCTGAAGCCTGAGGCCGCTAAGATGTAAGGGGTTTCCTTTGGACTCAAAATACAGAAGCTGAATTCAAATAACCAGTCTCATCGGTGCCATTAGGAAGGCTCATCCTGATCTTCCTATCCATGTGCATTCGCATGATACTGCGGGTATTGCCACAGCGAGTATGATTGCTGCTGCTGCTGCAGGTGCTGATGTTGTCGACGTCGCCATCGATAGTTAGTTTTTCACTTTTCCTATGGGGAGACAAATCCTGAGCCTGAGGACCTCCACCTACTAGGCATGTCGGGATTGACTTCTCAGCCGTCTATGGGTGCTGTATGTATGGCGTTGGAGCAGACAACACTTGGCACGGGGATTCGCTACGCAGATATCCAGGCTCTCAACACCTATTGGAGTCAGGTCCGCATACTCTACAGCTGTTTTGAGGCCAATGTCCGTGCTTCCGACTCCTCAGTGTTTGACCATGAGATGCCTGGAGGGCAGTACACAAACTTAATGGTATCTTAAAATCAAGGCTCCGTACTCTTTTCTCCTGATCCTTATTTATAGTTCCAAGCTGCGCAACTTGGGCTCGGAGAACAGTGGACAGGTACATGGCAGATCAAAAAATGTTTAATTGTCTGATGGATTTTCATAGAAATCAAGAAGAAATATATCGAAGCGAATGAACTTGTAAAGTCATTCCTAATTGTTCAGATCTAGCTTCTAATTGTCCCCTGTCCTTCCAGTGTGGTAACATCATCAAGGTCATAAAACTCTTGCGAACGTTTTTTATCGTTACTGATGGACCCTTGAGGATAGGTTACACCGTCGTCAAAAGTTGTTGGCGACTTTGCTCAGTGGATGACTTCAAATTCCTTCTCCAAAGAGCAGGTGCTCGAACGTGCTGACCAACTTGACTTCCCATCTTCTGTCGTTGAGTTCTTCCAGGGTTATCTTGGACAACCTGTGGGAGGGTTCCCTGAACCCCTGCGCTCCCGCATCATCAGGGATAAGCCAAAGATTGATGGACGACCTGGTACTACTATGGAACCTCTAGACTTTAAGAAGATCAAGGTGGAGCTGCGGAGCAAGTTCGGCAAGCACATCACTGATACTGATGTAACGTCCTACGTCATGTATCCCAAGGTACAGGATTCATTCCCAGGTACTGTTTTATTGAATTCGATGATTGCCACATCAGGTCTTCACGGAGTATCAAAGCTTCTTGGCAAAATATGGAGATCTCAGGTATGACATGAAAACCCACTGTTTCCAAGTTCAGATCTCATGTAAAACTAGTGTTATTCCCACACGTTACTTCCTCGGACGCCCTGACATTGGGGAAGAAATGCATATCTCCATTGAGCCAGGCAAGACACTGATCATTCGTCTCATGGCCGTAGGCCCGGTTGTGGAAGGTAGTGCACAACGTGACGTCTGGTTTGAAGTAAATGGAGAGGTAGAAATTTATTCATTTAATGCTTCTTAATTGAGACTGATGTGGTCCTGTTAGGTCCGTGCGGTTTCGATTGAGGATAAAAATTCAGCTGTCGAGACAGTTTCGCGGGAGAAGGCTTCCAGTGAGCCAGGCTCAGTAGGAGCTCCCATGTCTGGAGTCGTCGTGGAAGTGCGGGTCAAAGAAGGCCATGAGATCAAGAAGGGTGATCCTATCTGTGGTACGTGTTTCTCAAAAAGCGAGATCTAGGGTGCTTTCTTATCTTTTTCTCATCGATAGTCATGAGTGCCATGAAGGTGAGCTATCATTTTCTCATGGTTTCATTGTTCTGATATCTTGGGTAGATGGAGTCAGCGGTTACGGCGCCGGTCTCTGGTCACGTTAAGCGGGTTGTTGTCCAAGAAGGTGCATTCATTCTCTTTCCCTATCCTATGCTCCTGATCTATTCGTCTTCCAACAGGTGATTCCATCAACCAAGGCGATCTCGTTATCGAAATCGTCCATTAATTTCTCTTTCCGGAGCGACATTCCAAATCTTCATACATAGATTCGTTTTCCAATAATCAGCCCTACTCAGACCAAATATGGACAAGAATACTTCGAGTATGAGATCCCAGTTCTTGCACAGTCAACCATCTAGTAAATCAGATATGCATATTCAACCGTTGTCTGTTTTTCCAGTGCAGGAGTGAAAGTGATAGGATTAAGTCAACACAAGATAGCAATAAAGATGCAGTACCCTCTGTTCGTAGAATAGGCCTTACTGTGTTATACACGATCAGGCTTCCACCCCTGAGACTAGAAAGTAGGGGATTCTATCTCGGCTATTACTAGGTAAGAATGTGTCGCCAATGTCGGGTATAATGCGGTTTGGATAGAGCAAACTAGGCAGGCGAAAGAAGGCCCGTCAAAATCTTCTGGCATATTTGCCAGTTGGCCCAGAGTAAGTAATCAAGGTAGACAAAAACGACTGTTGCAGTCGAGTGGCGAAAAGACACTGAAGCAAAAGGGAATCATACGTCTTACTTGACGTACAATGAATAAGAGGGTCAATGCTGAAATTGATGTTGAGATCGATGACGCGCAAGTACGAATGGGTAGCCTCTGCGAAATGTCTGTAGAGTTGTTCCTTTCACTCAATCTGGCCAAGAGAGAGAAGTAGCAATTATTTCAAACATAAGTCCTTTGATGAGGCCTCTCGATGAAGCCACCGAGTTTCTGATTGATCTATATAGTGTCATTTATGTAGGGAAAAACACACATCCAGAAGACAAACCAACAATGGATTGATTAATATACACACTGTGATTTAGAAGGCTTGGGCGACATTATTCTCCAGATGGGTCAGACACTCTTGTTGCAACTCCTGGACTAGCTTCTGTTGAACAGAAGAAAATCAGTAGAAGATTCCATGGACTCCATGAAACGCAATAATGACCTTCGCAGGCATGATATTGTTCATGTCCCCAACGCCGGTTCCAGCCCACACAATGGCTCGGTTTATGTCATTATTACGGGTAGCTTCTTGAAACTTGGAGCGTAAAACTTGTATATCCTCACCATTTTCATAATCCTGAACGGTCGCTATGTGCAGTCGCAGAAATAAGGCCTGATCAATGAATTTTGCTACCAGAAAATCCCACCATTATGCAAGCCTCTGCCATTGACACCGCTTGGCCAGCCCAAGGTGCCTCGAACCTGATCGAATGCCATGCTTCGGACTGATGATGATGAGACCGCAGCGACCAATGCTTGTTTATGAGCATCAGAGTATAGACTTTCGGGAGTTAAAAGAAAACGTGTTCCGAGGACTGCACCTGCAGCGCCGAGGCCAAGGAGCTCTGCTACGTGCCCCCCTGTTGCCAGACCACCAGCGCCTATGACTGCAGGTCCATCGCCAGGAACAACGGATAGGATCGATGCAATCAACGACCTCATGGATGGAGCATTGCCAAAACCGTGACCACCCGCTTCAATCCCTAGAATAAGGGTAAGAGGCTAGAATCAGCATCTGAAATGATGAAATTAAACCTTGAGCCACAATGACATCCACTTTCCAGTCGTGAATGGCAACAAGAGCATCATCAACAGAAGGGACCTGAACAAATATTATGGTTTGCGTCCCGGTGGCTATATCGTGATCCCGGACGAATTGAATCCATTTAGGTAGATTTTCGCCAAAGGAAAGCCACACAGCAACGACATGGTTGTCAAGTGCAGTCTTGATCTCTCTCTCCCCTCGAACTGCATCTATTTCAAGTCTCCAGCAGAGGAAACCAACCCCAATTGGCAAAGGTGACTGAGGGTTGATTCCAAGGGTTCGGCGCGCAACATCTATCTCTTCTTGGATTTGATCCGCCGTGATATAGCCTTTTAATAACATGAACATTTTCCCCCTTACTTGCATGATAGCCATGTCTTTACCGGTGCCCACAAATCCAAATCCACCACCAAGCGTTATCTCAGCGGCGAGTAAACCTATTTAGGCATAAGGATGAACAAATGTGAGTGATGCTCAATGATCCATGCCTCCAGATGCCCCTGCCATTGGTGCACCAATGATCGGGGTAGTGATACCTAAATCCAATGAATGTGGACCGTCATTCTCAGAAAGCAAGGACCTACCTAACAGTTTGATCAATTTATTATTATTGAGTTGAGACATATTATTTGATAGCTTGAATGGTCAAATTTGAGACCCCTGAACTGAGGAAATCCGGTGCAGAAAACATGAATACTTGGATATGTATGTGAGGTGATACCAGAGTTTGTGCGTGTTTGGTGAAAGGTTGGAAGTAGTGGAAATTGTGAATTGTGTCGCTGTCCAAATACATTGTCCATCATGGTGAGTCCTACGTCTGCATTACGCTATAGAGTGCTGGCAGGTTGGATCTCATATATCACGTAGCCTCCCCCAAAATCCAAAGGCGGGAAAATGCTCTCCCTGATCAACTGGCGGCTCAAGGTCACGATTAACGATGGACGCGCATTGACGGGCCAAATGCTTGCTTTTGACCGTCACATGAATCTGGTCTTAGCTGATTGTGAAGAGTTCCGAAGAGTAAGGCCGAAGAAAAAGGCTGGTGAGGAAACTGCGCCGGAACAGGAAATGAAGCGCACCCTAGGTTTGGTTATCTTGCGAGGCGAGACTGTAGTCAGTATCAGCGTTGAAGGGCCACCACCTGTGGTTGACGAGGACAAAAATGCCAATGCCGTATGTGACTGCACTCGGTATAGACATCGATCCGCTACTGACTTGTTTTTGCTAGCTTCCAGCCGGTCCTGGTCGAGGCATGCCGGCTGGCCGAGGGATGATACCATCCAGTACGCTTATTTTTCGTCCAAGTTTCACATAGACAGCTAACTCAATCCCAATTTTGAACTCATAGTCGGTCAAATGCCTCTCGCACGGCCACCTATGCCATTTGCACCTCCTGGTATGCCAGGGCCCCCTCCTGGTTTCAGACCCCCAGCAGGTTTCCCTCCTGGATTTCCTCCACCCCCACCAGGTTTCTCAGGACCACCGCCAGGGTAAGAGGTCAACTTCAGATCGAGATGGCAAATGTTGACAGTAGACCCAGCTTCCAGCCTCCCCCACAATAAAGACTCGTTTGGTGTTGGGGCTATATCTTGTATTGTCTCAAATTGATCAAGGGAACTGTGCCAATGATATCCAACGTATAGCAACATATTTGCCTGCCCAACAACCGAACTTTGTCTTTGCTGTTAGATTCATTCTTCTCACATATTTTAGGCATGGTGTTGTAAATGTCATCCAATGTGAAACAAAACTTCATGATTGAGTAGGATAGCGCAAGCGAGTCTAAACAAAGACTGAGAAGAAATGATCACAAATCACCTTCCATACCTTGCATGAAGTATTAAGGGTTACGTAGATGTTCTCTACACTGATAACTCACAGACCCCTGGTACCTTGGCCTTGGGTGGAGATTCAGAATCTGTTACGAGCTGGGCAGGTTTCAATGGTCAGGTAACAATGGCAGAGAACTGACCACGCCGGGACAAAGATCAGACTTATGAGTGCATTCGGAAGATATCACGACAGGTCAATGAATCTTCTACATTATCCCCGGTTTGCGATTCACCCCAGCTCCTACCCGTGTTACCAGTGACATCTGGGGTGACTGATCAAACTCCGCATTCACGTTAACGTGTGCGGTTTGAGTAAGATTTCACGAGTTAGACATTATCCTCAAGTCTGATGGGGTCGTAAGTAGATAGCCTTGACAGGTCAGTCCTCCATTTCATGAACAAAGGCGGTTGCTCTGGCGAAGTAATCAATTACTCTCCTTGACTATCAGGTAAAGGTCATTCCATACTCTGGTCATGTTGCCAAAACGATTCATGGCGCCACATGGACAGCAATGACAGTGGGCATGTTCAATGATGGAAGGCAAATGCTACTTGATGAGTACCATATGGCCTTCTCCCGCGAACAAGTTTTTTCCTGGACTTAGGTTGGACCAGGCTGGACCAAATACCTAAACTTGGCAGTCTTTGCCAAGCCCTCGTAAGCCTTTTTTACGACGCTAGGGGTACGACACGTGAAATCACCAACAATATCTGTCACCGCATAATCTGACATGATCATACATGAACCAGAAGGGCCGCGAAGCGCGTCTCATGACTGAAGCACTTGATTGATTCAATGTCAAGTGGTTTGGATGACAAGATTGTACTTTGAGAGTGCAATATATTCGGCTTGTTCGACAAATCCAGAAGAACAATTTCGGGGAGAATGTCGTGTATTCGGCCGTCACGGTGGCCTGACAAGCTGTTAGAGTGATTAACAAATACTACTTCTGGCTTCGAGAAGATATGTGAACTTGCTTAGTGTCTCGGCAGCAAAAACGTCATCTTGAGCGTGCGTACAATGTGTTTTTGAATAGCTTCTTCTGAGAAAGTGTGTGGCGAGAAAATTTAACCGAACAAGACTTGCTTCTTGCCATACCAAAAAAAGAATCAATACAGACTATAGAATGTCAAATGCTACCCGCTAACCAAGATACGACAGTGGAGATCGCATGGATCGAACCCCCCCAAATATTTGCATTGTGATAAATTGAGAACCCGCGACGCGCGCGCATTCTCGCACGACAATGTTGATGAAAGTCTTTCCCGATGAAATAGGACACGCAGAAAAATGGAATTAAAACCGACAATCAGATGTGATTCTGTCGGGTTGTCTTTATTCGTGGCTCCCGCAGTAGGAAATCTTGCGCTCGATGGATTGGATCATGGGGCACTGCCAGCGTTATCAGGGACCCATGTAAAGTTACACCTTACTCACTGCTTCTGATTGATTGGGCTGTTGTTGTGATTTGATTCATCAATGAACGCAGCCGAGAGATTTTCTGGACAAAGATGTTTCATATCAACGATTATAACGTACACCACCCTCCTTGATGTCACAAGCGCAGTTGAGTACACCCTGGACCAAAGATGAAAATTGATATCAGCTTCTTTTGTTTGGTGTGCTGCATTAGCCTATACAAAGGGGATTTTGGATGACGACCGCCGCTGATAGAGTGGTTCCAAAACGAGAATGCAGACCCCAGGAAAATGAGTTAACCTTGAGTCAATGTCAATCTTAGTGCCTCCATCATTATCACACCTTTGAAGAAGATCCTAATTCGAGACGGTACTGCAAGACAATAAAGGAAAGCCAAATGGATGGGTCAGTGCAATGGCCACGAGAAGCCAGATGAGGGAAAGACTCTGATGCAGGATATATTTATTTATCTTGGCTTGAGTATGGCCTGGGTATTATGCCCAAAAGATAGAGTCTGGATAGAGTATCGATTCCTCTAGATGATATTATCATCAGAGGATACTGATAGCCTATGGAAAAGCCATTGGCGATTTATGTCCCATGTTTCATGAGCCCTACGTAACTGCTTCCATTGAGGTTGAAAAATCCCAACTTCCTCCGAAAGGTTGTATCCTTTTTGCTACCCTGGTCGACCCCATCATGATGTCTTCGAAGTGTCATTCGGAACCATCACAGGGGGACTCGAGCTTCTGAGTTTACGATACTGAGAAGTGATAATTTGTAAGTTCCTCAGGGCCAGGTACGAGCATATGCGTAAGGAGGGATCATTCCGACTCACTTATCAGAAAATTAGCATGCAAGAATCAAGGGTGGGTGTTCAGCTAACCTACTAGGTTCTGCGAGGCTCTCTGGGAGGCCTGAGTAAACATACCCAAGGCGACAAGGAGGTCTTGTGGAGTCTCAGGTACCATGAGGGTATCCCGTGATTACGCAATGAATGAACACTCTGGCGTTCGTGTCGACAAGGCTTTAGTCGATATTTGATTAGCACCCTTCAAGATAAGACCGATTCTAGCTGTTAGCTTCTGACGCGCCGAGTCCACACAGCTATTAAGTCGTATCAATTTCAATTGGGCTTTGTACCTACAAATAACTCCATCAAAACAGGATAATGAGGGTGTTTGATGTAACTCGTACCTCCTTGATATACACCAGCTATTGAAGTCCCTTATGGTCTAGATGAACTCGAGAGCGGATAGGGAGGGTGTGAAGGAGGATACTGCTATTCATAATTACCTTGGGTGAGCCTCTTGTAAAGCACAAGCGCTGCCAGTGAGTAGGGCAGGCAGGCACGACGGTCACACAGCTGTCAGCAGCTATGGTTCTGTCGGCTAAGTAAAAGCAATATTCTTCAAATTTTTCAGCCGCAACAGCTACAAGATCACCGACATGCGAGTTGGTAGAATCCAACAATCCTCGGTTCAAAACAAGATTATTCGCGACTTATTGTTTGACAAAGTTTCTTCTTCCTCGGAATGGAGCATAGAATAGCGGTTTCAACAACAGTTTTGCCAATCTTCACAAACCAGACTCAATTTAGTAAGCTTTGGAAGGAGAGCAATGTTATCTAATAGTTGCTATTGTATGCGCAGGGTGATGCCGGCTTGCGAGAGATAAAGGGCACAACAAGAAATCATATACTGCCACTTGAAGGGGTATTGCAAGTAAATTTGAACATGGAGAAGACCGTGTAGTCACTGGACACCAAGTTCCAGGTGGATACTGTATAACTATGACTTGGAAGGAGAGAAATCTGAATTCTTAGGGAAATTCGTACACACTTACCACCAGGTTTTCACGAGACAAGTGCGACCTTAGTGGACATGTTTGTTTGTGTAACGCATCCATCGTTCATTACTTACGGCGTTGCTTAAAAGAGGAAGAATGACACACAATCAAACAACTTGGAAGAAGCCGCCTTGGTGCCCGTTGTTGATGTCTATTCTACGGAGAATAACTGTTAGCCGGGATCGTATGAATTTACAGCGATTCCTCTTGTTTCAGATGATGTCGAAGCAAATCACGTTCTAGACCATCAATAGGCCCGCAAGAGCTATTGATTATGAGAAGAAAGTGGCCATCCAGATGGTTTTGAGGATGATGATATTTATAATGAGATTCGGGTTTTAGCATAGAACCAGAGTCTAGCATTTCCATTCTGTGCTAAGGTCCAAAACGTCTCGGTTATGGGAAGTGCCAGCAAGTCAAAGTGACACTATAGTTCGACTACAAGGAAAGATACCGTAGGGCACAGAGTCGTTTGTCGAATAAAGAGAAGCACTCGGCAAGGGATAGTAAAGAGCATTACGGGTCCGGAGAAGGGGCTATTGAGCCCTGCGGATGTATCATGGGCACGATGTTTGCTTAAGAATTCAAGGTCAAGTGCCACAGAGAAGAATGTCGTCTCAGAAAAAAATAGACTCTTCTGAAGAGGGGCAATGAGGGACACTTCGGTGAGCTGGGCTGACACGGTGACAGGACAGTTCATTTGCATGATCGGTCGGTCATTGACCCGGTCACCGGTTGATACCGATGCTACGATACGACAGATCGATGATGCGGAGTTTTTGAGTAAAGGTGATGCCCGAAACCTTCGCAGGCTCCATCCAAGTGGTATTCCGTTCGAAGTGGGAGAGGGGTTGAGAGAAGAGGAGACTGCAAAGAGGGACGGATCGGTGAGAAAGACAAAAAGAGACGCAAGACTGGGCTGGCTCGAGCAAAGCACTTCTTTTGCAGGGACATCATGAGTGTACGAAACGGCTAACCGAGGAGCATATGTATCTCAATCATGCAATGCATATGCAGCATGTTCCAGTGTGGGTCAAGTGCTGACCTAGCCACAGACCAGACCTTAAGGCTCCATTGTGCTGCGTGTAGATAGTCTATAAAGTCCTGAGAAGCCGATTAGAGAAGGACAACTCCTCCGGCGAACAATATAGTAGAGCTCAATGAACAGATTGCTTGAAAGTGATTCTCATATTCTTTTTGAAGGTTGAAGTACATTCAAAGAACCGGTAATGCGGGTATATCGGAGAAGGCCACGAGGCTGAAGGATTGATGCTTCAAGGCCAGTGACAGAACGATAATCCACAATTGACGCACAGGAACAAAAGCCCGTGGGTGTGCGTGCAATTTTATCTGCCAAAACTTCATTTAAATTTTCTCGGAAACTTGGCAGCTCGACAGGACAAGATGCTGCTACTTATTCATTGCCCACATCCCGCTTCCTTCGCTAGAAGCGCATGACGGATATGCAAAGAAGAACTTTTATCATGAATCAGAAGAGAGAAGATGTGTCCCCGTCGAGGTCGCCGTCTCGCATTGTCTCGACGACAGTCGGGATAATTGTGGGTGAACTCTCACAGGTGGAGTGCGCGCGGTACGGATTTTCAATTTCACTGCTGTTCAAGTGGAGCCTTGGTTCTGGAAGAGTTGGGAGGTTGAAAATAAGCTCTGTAAGGAGAGGGGGGGAGAATTGCGAGTCTTTTGGGAAATTGACTGGTCAACAAAGCAATTATTACGTCTACATTATAATCGTCAAGGTGGGTTGCCAGAAGGCAAAACGTTGAGCCTGTGAGACCCAAGGACGAGATCATTGCCCACACCAGTCTCTAACTGAGCTTTTCCCTTTTTTTTCTGCTAGATTCCTTCCAGATGTATTAGTCTGTTTGGCAAAGGACCCCTCTTCGCGAAATCGATGATAGTTTAATACTGCTTGACCCGAAAGGCATGTGGCTAAACCGAGTCAACTTTGCATCAGTCTCGCTCCCGACGCAACTTCGTTAGTTCATCACAGGAATTCTATCATTCCCCTCACTGTCCACAAGCCTAGTCCGTTGTTAATCCTTTTATGTTGATAGACCTAAGTGAGCCAGCCACCCATCACACAACAGTCAAAGTTGGTATCAAAAATTGCATGTTGTCTATGTATGTGTATGGATGGATGTAGAAAGTAATTGCGAGAGAGTACAAAAAGGCAGAATACTGACGATGTGGGATGATAACAATCAATATAAAAAGAGTGGTGATACAGCAGAAGCAAGTGTAAGAGAGTGGATGGACCTTTTGGGATAGTTGTTTGTGTGCCGTTGCCCAGTTTATAAGATAGGTGGATGCCTCGATAGACCTTCGAATGAGATATGTAACAGTGGCCAACAAAAGAAATACGATGAAGAGAACGAAAGGAAATTTGTGCACACACGCATAATGTTTTTGAGAAAAATCCCCAACGCCTAAGCAGCGACGTGGCGATGGAATGGACGACCCTGAGATAGCTCAATAAAGTTGGGTTCCTTGCGAGCTATGGTACGAGGCTTTGTCACCCGAAGAGCCATGGAAGTAGTTACCCAGAACGGTGGGGATAGATCATGTTCGCCTAGGGACGATCGAGGGGAAGATAAAATTCTTGAGGTAATGGGCATCCCTCTGGAGTGCCCAACGTGGCAATCATGAACCTTGGGGGAAGGGGGGGATCGAGAGGGAAGCTGTGAAGAGATGAGTCGAGTGCATGCGGCAAGGTCGCTTGCACGAACGTCGGAGATGGAGGGGAAGGGTCTTCCAGGGAAAGGCGAGAAAGGCAAGGCGTGGGTGGAGGCGGGGGTCGGAAGAGAGTCCTCTGAGGTGACGGTTCTTGCTGTGCTCCCTGGGGAATGGGTGAGGGCAGCGAGATGTTTCTGGAAATTGAGGATAGGCCGTGGGGGAGTGGTAATGGAAGGTTCTGGTTTTGTCATGGTGAGAGAAGGTGGCAGGGGGCGAATTGGCCGTACGAGATTTGGGGCTCGATAGATAGAGCTGGTAGAGCTGGAAGCAGAAGTGTCGGAGGAGTCATCGAATGGTATAGAAACCGATTCCTGTGCCTCTGGATGAGCTCCAAAAGGGATCTCTGCAGCCCAGGCGCGGATTCCAGCAGGACCACGGCCTGCCCAATTGGTTTTGGAGACTGCCTGAATGTTGTACATCTGGCCGTCCTCATCGTAAGCCAAGTCCTCCTCGAAGCACTCTCCTTCTTCTGTGCCCTCTGGACACTCACCAGTGTCCTGAACAAAGGAAGAGCATGGGTGAAGATGGTAGTTGGAAGGTCCCGCACCAAATTGGCACTGGAACGAGCAGTAAATGTTGCCGCCGTCCTTGGAAAAGGATAAGAGTTCAGTGGAGAATAAGAGAAGGGGTAACATACGACGCGCTTATTGCAGGTGAGGCACCAGTCAGTGTCCATGTCCATGACTAAAGGGAGTGAGTATGTTGTGGGCTCTGCGCCCACAGACCTTATATTTGCCTGAATGATGGATCTCATCTAAGATCGATCTACTTCCCATATATAAAGAATGTGGGAGTCTCGTCACAAAGACCAGTAGCACGTCACGCTGTGGACCAGTCCAGATCGACGGTAGCTCGAGTCAGACCATGGTGCGCCCAAACCCCGCTGTGTCTCTCGGTTTGCTTCTCCAAATTACATACATATGAATGGCGATTCTCCCAGCTGGCAAATGATCTCTTCGGGTACAGAAACAGACGGCAGCGCAGGGCAGGAGGCGGCAATGAGGGGTTGGACCTGGGAGAAAGAAGTCGAGCGTGGGAGCCATCGTGGTGGAGATTCTGGTCCCATTGTCCGACCCAGATTGTCCGTTATCCTTTCTTTGCAATGGCACTCAGAGTTTTGTTTCTCCCGCGTTGCTTGCCCGCGGGCTCAATAAATGTGCAAATGTAGATCACAATGTACATTTGTCATTCCCAATGGCAAGCGATCGACGACAAGAATATATCAGTCATCCCTCCGCAATATCAGGTACTTCGACTTTATGGCCTTGGATTCATATGTAGACAGCGCACTCCGACTCCGAGGGCAACGACTCACCTTTCTGCAAGAAAAAAGAGCTAGACACTCGGTAAAAGAATCCTTTTCCACGAGCCTCGATGTATATTACATTTGCCATATTGGTCCACATTCTTGATCTTCTGTCCTTTTTTGATTCCATCACGTCTGCCGGAGTTTGGGTTCAAAAGCACCACAGAGTCCTCGTAACAATGGGAAGCCATAGTATCTCCAGGGATTCACATCAAGGAATCTTGTCCTTGTACATATTCCCCTGCGAAACAACAGTGTATTTCCGATTGTTTGGCGAGAGAACAGGTGGAAGCGTTAGGTACACGTTTTTTTAACTGGTTGTTACCGCCGGTTTCTGATGATCATGGATTCGAAGAGGGGGGGAAACTAGAAGTAGTTTGTAGTGAGATGGCCCTGAAACGCCTTCGGCTGATACGCCCGCGGACGTCTCCCACAGAGTGACAAAGAAAGAGAGTCAGTCATTAGCAGGGACTGTCAAGCACTGCTCGGACCAAATGCGCGTCAATAATTATATGGACGGCCCAGTGGCATGCTGCACATGTACGAAATCACGATGATGATAATGACGACGACGAGAATGATGATGACGGCTGTGATGATAAATTCCCATGGTCGGTGGGAAACTCCAACAATCGAAGCACAGCCGAGTAACAACACTATTGATTACTGGGTCCATGAATTATGAGCCATGAAATGCAGGGGTCTATGAAACTAATGCCTAGTTCTCTTTGGTCCAATAATCTCCCCTTTTTTAGTAGTAGACACTCCTGACAAAGAACTGAAAACTCTGAGATTTTTCCCCTGGCTTCATTGTTGACGTGACGAAAACTGAGTGACAGAAAAACATGGTATCAGAAGAATCCTCACTTGGCCATGCGTCCGCATTCTAGACCTGAATAAATGTGTTGCGTTTATAGATGTGGGACATAGCGATCGCAAACAGCCCATCACGGCCATGTAGATGGTTTTTCTATAATTTGGCCCTAGCCGACGTATTGATGTCTGATGTTTGAAATGAGTCAAAAAAATCAGGCCTAGTTCTCGGGTGATGATTTTCCTTTTAAGAACTCCCATTTGGGCGAACAATGGCTCGGACAAACTGATATATCGTGATCCCCAATCTTGTTTAAGTGACAGGCTCCGAAGGAGACCCCGGAACTTGCTGGGATCTCTCCCGAAATCACCTTCTAGTAGAATGTTTCTTTCACCTGACACAACTTTTAGAGAAATCTGAGGGGGCGGCCTCTTCAAGTTCGATTGACTACACTACAAGAAACGCCACTATCCATTAGCTTCATCAGTCTGCTACAGCTATGATCAAACTCCACAAACCTTCCTGAATTAGAATTGTCACATTCTCAACGTGAATGCACGATTCTCTAGAATCCGAGGAGCATTAAAAGAGGTCCATGTCTTGACACCTGCTTGTATTGAGTTCGTATTGAGTTCGTGTATCGAGTTCGTGTATTCCGACTTGAACTCGTGAGAGTGGCTATCGAAAATTTCCACTCATGGTAATAGCTTGACATCAAATTCTTACCTAAATAAGAAAGTAACCTGAAAAGGCATCTATCAGACTGGTAGTTATTTCTGAAAAGGAGCTGTCTCATCAAATGGATATTTCTTAGATACTATGTTCTATCACCATATACATATAAGCTATCCTTGATATATCCTAATTGGACATTTGGGTTTTCTTTTATTTATCTATCTTCTTCTCTTTGCTAACATTGTGTCTCTCTTTTACTACCACCACTGATGTTAGTGCCCAGTAATGAGACAGCAAATATAATTAATTCTCAGACTTATACTATACACTATGCTTCACCAAACCATTCAAACTTTGCCAATATCAAAGTCAAAGTGTTATATACATGATTTTCATCTTATTTCTTTATTTTCTTTTCTTTTCTTTAAGTTTTAATTATCTAATTATTCTCCTTTCTAGTAGAACTTCTATTTTCCAAAATCTTCTGAAAAACTACATTCTCTATGTACATTTATTAGACTTAGTATAAATACCAAGTAGTTATATTTGTTATGGACAGTATCTAAAATAATAGTGTTAAAGTGGAATAAAGGAAAAACTATGATTTATGAGTAAAATAAATTACTCTAAAGTTTGGAATGAGTAATTCAAAGCTTGTCTATGATAACACTATCAAAAAAGAGAAAATATAACCACTAGTCTGAAATAATAATTAGTGAGTCTTATAAGGGCAAAGTCTGGCAATTGATCAAAAGTTTACTTTTAAGATGCTATGTATAGTCTTGAAAGCAAGAGTAATATTTAAGTAAGGAAACTATTTAATACAAGCTCCTATAAAAAGAGAACAGACAAACACTATATAGTACCAGAACTAAATAATAAACTTGAATTACTAATATATAGCCCTAGATTATTCCCTTACAAGTCTAGTTAAGTAATAATAAAGTAGAATAACCTTGGCTTTAACTTATATGTTGTATCACAATCTACTGTTATTGTATATGGTTGCTAATTTTAGAAGATTAGAGTCAGTAACAGAGATAAAAGAAAGTATATAAAAGTGCAGTCTTTAATCAAGTGATCTCAGGCTTAACTCTACTCTAAATCAAAGTTGACAAAGAAAACTTATTAGAGTTTTTACTAGTTTGGTCTATACTACTTATATACATTTGTTTGTTTGTATATGTTTACAAACCAAAAATAAAATAATATAAATATAAATATTGACTTAGAGAAAGTAGCAATTTATAACAAATAAACTAACTAGATTTGTTTATTCATGCTAGTAGAATTTGGTTATAATAATATCTCTACAGTTATTATAGGTTTCTTTTTTTTCTTTGCTAATAAGGGATATTATCTTAGACTTTAAATATGAGCTAAAATATATAATATACTTTAGAGATAACTAGGCTATTAGTAACTAAGCTAGGAAAAATATATAAGAAATTCAAGAAAAATATCTTAGAGGCCTAGTATTACAGAGTAATATTAAAGGTAGTAAAGTGATAAAATAAAGAGAAAAAATTAATAAAATAATTACTCTAAGATCTAAATGATATTTAGAACTTATTTACAAGTATAATATTAAAGAAATAAAATAGAATATAAGATCTGGAGTTTTGTCAAGTAATTATATTTGGTAACAACAGAGGGAACAACTTTGGCTTCAACTTATGTATTGCACTTTGATCTTTTGTTGCTGTATTGATTGCTAACTTTGAAGTAAAAGAGTTATTGGAGTATGAGTTGAAAAGAAAGTATATAAGAAGAGAATAGACATAATTAATGTTAATTTACAAACTAAAGAACTATACTATGTAGTATATATATAAATCTGAAAAAAGAGATATACATAGAACATAGACTACAATGTAATTACAGGAGATTTAAATAACTAGGAAATCTATTGTAAAAGAAAAAGAATAATAATTAATTAATTAATTAAAAATAAAAGAAAAAAAAACTACAAAATTCTGGAATATGATATCTTAAAAAAGTTGGTAAAGAAGTATTTTGTTATGATTTTAAAAAATAACTCAGATTGTAATATTCAAGTAAAAACTTGAAAATGAGTTTAAAGTAAAGAAAAAAAGAAAATAATATAATTGGTAAAACATAGAGAATACAAATGAGTATTTACTACTATATATACTTATGTACTATGAGATATGAGTAAGAAAAAAATATAATAAGCATAAGGCCTATTGAGTAAAGAATCTGCCTTTATAATAAGGCACTAACTAAGCTATTATATAATTAAGAAAGTATTAATAAAAAAAGTAGTCTATATATTAAAGTCATGAAAAATACCTAAAAATAATAAAGTTGATCATAATATACTTAGACTTTTTTAAAGTAACAGAGAAGCCAGAATTATATTCTTATTAAATTAAGCTATTTGTAATAACAAGCTTAGTTGAGACGACTATTTTATCACACTCAACATTATAAGAAAATAAAGAGAACTCAATGGAGTTCTTTTGTAAATTGCTCTACCTACTTATACACAATTTTTATTTGTTTATGTGTATGCTTAAGTAATTTCCCATGATCCTTCTAGAAAATTCTATTATATAATCTATCATATGACCAGATCATATGATCCTTATTTGATCTGATCTGATCTTCTATTTTATTTTTAGTACTATTGTTTAATCCATTAAAGAAGAGTTCCTATTTTTTCTACTCTTCTAATTATATGGTCTTCAAACTAAGCTGGTTTATGACACTATTAGTCTATTTTAAATCAATTTATCTAGTATTTTATATTGAACCAGCAAAGTCCAGTACTATCTAAGAAAACAAAAATCCTTTATTATTATGAATAGTAGATAAAGTCAAAATGATGTTCTAATCTAAGTTTTGTCAATTAACTTTATTTATTTAGTTTAATAATAATATAACTAACAATATGTTGGAACTTGTGTTAAATAATTAAAGTTTGTTTTATATTGTTTGATTTATTTAGACTTATAATAGACTATTTCTTTAACTCATTATTTGCTCATAACTTATCATACATAAAGTAGTATTGAAGGTAGTAAAATTGATCTATGCTAATTTTAGTAATAAAAAAATAAAAAGAAACTAATACTTTAAGATCTAAAACAAATATTGTTTAAAACTCAAGCCAAGTAAGGTTCAAAGTGTTATTTTATTGACAATAGAGAAAATGACCTTAGTTTCAACTTATGTGTTATATCCTAGTTTTTTATTACTATATTGGTCATCAACTTCAAAGTAATAGAGTTATTGAAGTATGAGTTGAAAAAGAGATATATAAAAAAATAAAATAAATATAAATAATGTTAATTTACAAACTAGAAAACTATAATATAACTGTAATAAAATGGTAAGTAAACTAAAGAATTTACAACAGTAGATTATTTTATTTTATTTTTATTTTCATTTATTATATAATAGTTTTATTACAAATGATCATTTACTAGTTTGTAATTGCTAAAGGTGTTCTTTAAAAAGTTTAAAAATATAAAGTAGATAAGTAACAAAAAATGTTGTTAAGTTTGAGGTTTAACCCTCAGACTATGAAGTCTTATATATATATAAAAATGGTCTATGCACCTGAACAGAGCATTACATGTTCTACTGCCTATTGTTCTATATATGACAGTTCTTTTGTGACTGAAATAGTAATAACTTAATCATAAAAGGAGCAGTTCTTATTTGTATTCAAGAATTGATATGCATCTATAGATAATAGATCAATGTTATGTTAAACCTTGAGGTCCTCTTATTTTTACAGAATCTTATTGCCCTAAGGTCTATTTATGATTGTCAGAAGCATATTAAAGAGAGCTTCTATGTGCATGTGAAAGCAAATGTCCATGTTTGACAGTTCCCGAAATATCTGCTGATCGGTGTCCAGCACTAATTAACTAATATCTCAGTGAGTACTGATCACTTTGACATGTTTAAGGCATCGTTTGAAAGGTCTTTTTAAGGGCTTCCAGATGTATCTTAGACTGTGGGAATTGTGCAAGTATTTGTGAAATTATGGTTGAATGAAGTTTGTAACAAGTTTGAAGTATGTAGGATGCTATGACTCAAAAGAAATTTGTATATAAGTAGCTAGACCAATTAGCAAGAACTCTAATGAGTTTTTTTTGTCAACTTTGACTTAGAGTGTGAACTTAGATCATCTCAACCAATGTTTACTACAATAACTACTTGGTATATATATCAAGTCCAAAAAAGAAGATATATATAAAATATAGACTACAATATAATTCTACAAGAGATTAAAAAACTAAAAGTTCTACTATGAAAAAAAGAAAATTAATTAAAATAAAAAGAATTAGAAAGAAAATAAATACAAAAATTATGTATATAATAGTATTCTTCCCCTTAAGGCTGAGCCTCAAAAGTCCTTAATGCATAAGTAATACAATCATTATTTGATCAAAGTGATAAAAGAACTTTATCAAATTCTTTTTTTCTTGAACTTTAACCATAATTATATTTTTTTCTAATACTCTAAATACTTTTATTTTCTCAGACTTTGACAATGAATTCTAACAGAAGTATGAGTTAGCTAGATAACAAAGACTTAAAAAAAAGACTTAGATAGAAAAAGTACTAATAGAATATAAGGTAAAAAAAAGCTCAGTATTATGAATTATTACTTTTTCTAAGTTATTATTTATTTTTCTTTTCATTTGATTTTGGGTTTATAAATATATACAAACAAACAAACAAATAGTATAATACAACTAGTAAGAACTCTAATAAGTTCTTTTTATTAACTTTAACATAGAGTAATGTTATATTTAGAATTTCATAGTTATTTTCTTTTTATTTTATTTATTTATTTATTTATTATTATTATTCTCCTTTTCATAGTAGATTTCTTAGTTTGTCAATCTCCTATAATTACATTATAGTTTATGCTTTATATACATTTTCTTTTTTGGATTTAATATATATACTACATAGTTACAATGTAGTTTTCTAGTTTGCAAATTAACATTACTTGTGTCTATTTTTCCTCTTTATATATTTTCTTTTTAATTTGTACTCTGACAACACTGTTACTCCAAAGTTAGTGACTAACATAGTGACAAAAAATTGGAGTACAACATACAAGTTGAAACCAAGATTATTTTTTCTATTGTCATTGAATATAATCTCCAGACATTATTTGACAATACTCTAGATTTTACATTTCTTTTTTTTTTTTGATAGTATACTTGTTAGTGAGTTTTGAATATTATTTGGATCTCAAAGTAATTATTTTATTTACTCCATTACCTTTGATATTACTCTATAACAAATAGATATTATATTATGATTTATTTTAACATTTATTGCTTTTTTTATTTAAATAAGTAATTAACAACAATATAGTATAATAACTATAATATGAAAATACCATAATTTAATAAATAAAAAAGAAAGAAATAATAAAACAATTACTTTAAGGTCTGGAACTCGTTTATAAATACATTACCAAAGAAATAAAAAAGAATATAATATCCAGAGTTTTGTCAAGTTCAGAGATTGTATTTAGTAATAATAGAGAGAACAGTATTGGCTTCAATTTATATATTGCATTCCAATCTTCTATTGTTGTTTTGGTTACTAATTTTAAAATAATAATAACAAGGATGTTTTGTGTTTTCCTTGGTTGGTGGTATTTGAGTACAAAACAACTTCAAAACAAATAAGAGAATTACTAGAATCATAGATGAAACAATGATGTTAGTCCTTAAGTGTCATTCATAAAGAGAAATTAAATTAGAAGAATAAAAAAAGAGTTCAAAAGATGAAAATGCAATTTAAAAATATACTTGTGAGATATAAAAAGTTGTCTTGAAAGTAAAGAAAAGGTAAAATTAGTATGAAACAGTCTTGATAGAAATATAATATAAGAAATAGAATTGTTTTTATGTTCTGTTGTAAAGTATACTAGTTCTGAGTTGAAATAAGTACATTTTCCTTTTGTACTGTAATAGTCTTTACTAGTTCTTAGTCTAGCTATACTAGTTCATTGTCAATCCAGCAGTATAATGTCATATCTGGCTGTGTTTTGCAAGGTACTTTACTATAGTTAACTATATGACTGACAAGTTCTACCCCAAAGTACACTAAGAGTTCTATCTCTTAGAGCATAAGGCTATCCAAGTCTTCCAAGTTGTTCTAGTTACACTTGCTGAAGAGGGGCAAAAGAAAATGTTGTTTAGCTATATCAAAATAAAAGAAAAATGTGACAGTTATATGCTAAAGAGTTAGTAGAAGAGAGAAAGGTAAAAAGGTATTAAAAAAATGATTAAACAAAGAATGGGCTTAGCTATAATTCTAAAAATAGCATAAAGACCATAAGATCAATTTAAATTCATCTGGTAATAAATCCCTCTAAAATATCTACCTTTACATATTGTAGTGGACTCAAATCAGGACTAACTTAAGTGCACACTTTTTATCAGAGCTGATAAAGAGAACTCATTAAAGTCCTTACTAATTGTTCTAGCTACTTATATACAAATTGGTATTTACTAGTATTTGTCTACTTGAATTATCCCACAGACTCCTTTTGAGTCATAATGTTCCATATACTTCAAACTATTACATAATAAAAGAAAACAATAAAGAAATAAAATAATCTGCCACTGTGAATGCTCTAGCTCACCTGCCATTTTATTACACATACCGTAACAAGCTCTTTAGTAGGTATAGTCAGTAAACCTCTCCTGAGCCTTACTATACTTAATCTATCCCTCATCTACACCCTCACACTAAACCTTATAGATGTAATACAGGCTGAGTGAAGGACTAGCTAGGCTTTCTAAACCTGCTACCTTACTGAAGGTTATCTGAGTTATTTTTACCATTAAGCTCTAGAACAAGTAGGAACATATAATATAAATTGTCCTAACTAGTCTCTTACCAAGATCAACTCTTATAATTCATAGAATATCACTAATGAAGATGGTAAAGAAAATTTAAGATTTGTTTTGTAGTAGAGGTATGTAGTTTCAAATAAGAAACAAATGTATTTTACTGTCCTTACAAAAGTAGGTAATACCAAGCCAGAAAGTCAAAATCTCTAAGTTGTTCCACAATCGTGTGCAATCAAGTAGGCACTGGGGAGGTAATCAAATATAAAAGAGAAGAGCTTACGAAATAGTAAACACTTGTTATTGGATACTAGAATAAAGGAAACATTTTTAGTTTTCACTCAAGAGTACTCTCACTGGTCTGATCTCAAAGATATGCATTCCTCTCACATTGTAGCACTATCGTCCAAGGTACTAGTCTAATAGGCTGGCTCGTTGTTGATACAGCAGTCCTATCTAGATCTCACGTTGCCCTCGTACAAGCTTGCTCTCAACTGACTGTACAGTTGGCAACTTACTCCAAAAACACATAGCAAGCAATTGAGTTCCTAGTCCAAGCAAATGTCCAAATCCTCCTTTAGAGTGGGTATCCTTTGAGGGAAGTTTTATAGAGTTTTGATAAAAAGAAAGAGAGAAAAAGAGCTTTTAGTTACTCAAGTCGAGTTTTAGCTCTCAAGCAACGAAAGGCAAAAATGGAGGTTCTTTTTTTTTTTTGTATCTTTCCATGCTACTAAAGTATTATATTAGTATTACAAAGTCCAAAATGCAACAAACAAAATAAGAAAGAAATCCTTCTGATTATTAGAAAAGACAAGTAGAATGAGTCAAGTCTGCATCTGATTATGTAATAGCTGTGCTCTATACTCCCTGTCTATTTCCTACCAACTTTCTTTATTTCATCAGCTGACTTTGAGCCTGTTCTAAGTGTTCTAAGGTGCTCAAGAGATTCTTCAGACATTGGTCTAACTACTTTTGAATGCATCTTTGTCATCAATCTCACTTGTCTCTGCTTTTAACTCTTTTAATTTCTCTCCTAAACCTTCCTCTAGTCTCTCTTCTGTTTCCCACTCATATCTCTCAGATCCTTTTTTTTTTCTATCACTTCCCAACAACTTTCAGTGTATCCTTGTCTTGTTCTTCTATATTTGGATTGCTGATCAGGACTGATGTGCAATCTTTGATGGGATTTTAAGATCGAGTTCATTTTTAAGAGCATTTCTAAAGGAGAGTTTATCTTATAGATATGATATGAGACCATCTGAAAAGTATTATGAGGTGGTTATATCTGGGGAGCTGATTCTCTCTCAAAAGCCATATATTATAATTATTAGGTTCTGAATATCACTTATATTGCCAAAATTAATTGTCTGGCATGACATTGCATACAATGACCTCTAAAGCTTATGAGATAAAGTAGTGGGAGTCCTGAACTGGCCTATACCTAAAACGGTCAGAGACGTTAGGAAATTCTTGGGGCTAGCAAACTACTATAGGCAATTTGTAAAAGATTTCACAAAATTGGCACGACCCTTGAACAACCTAATGAGAAAAGAAGAAAAATAGAAGTAGGGAGCTGAGCAGCAGAAGGCATTTGAACAGTTGAAGATGGTCTTTACAAGTAGACTTCTACTAGTTGCACCTGACTTAGACAAGGAACTTAGGGTGAAGGCAGATGCCTCTAACTTCACAACTGGAGGAGTGTTATCTATTAAATATGAGGATAACAAGTGGAGACCAGTGGCTTATATTTCTAAATCGTTAAATGAAACTGAAAGAAATTATGAAATATATAATAAAGAGATGTTAATTGTAATATACTGTTTAAAAGCATAGAGAGACTTTCTGGAAGGGTCCCAAAGTAAATTCAAAGTTTGGACAGACCATAAGAACCTAGAGTACTTTATGAGTAACCAAAAGCTTAATTATAGACAAGTAAGATGGGCTTTGTACTTATCAAGGTTTGACTTTGTATTGGAGCACATTTCAGAAAGCAAGATGAGAAAAGCAGATGGATTAAGTAAGAGGCTGGACTGGGAGATTGGAGTGGAAAAGAATAATGAAGAAAGAATAGCTGGAAATAAAGAGGATAAAAGTGGTAGAAGTAGTCATAGAAGGAGTGGACCTGTTAGACAAAGTGAGAAAGTGTAAAGCAAGAGATAATGAGGTTATCAAGGCAGTAGAAGAAATGAAGCGGACAGGTGTAAAAATATTGAGAGATGAGGAGTGGCATCAGAAAGACGGTTTAATGTTGAAAGAAAGGAAGGTATATGTCCCCAAAGATGAGAAATTAAGAGTGGAAGTAATCAGGCTATACTATGATACATCTGTAGGGGAACATGAAGGACAGTGAAAAACAGCAGAGCTGGTGACAAGGAACTTCTGGTGGCCAGGGGTCACTAGAGAAGTAAAACAATATGTGGAGGGATGCGATGCCTGCCAATGAAACAAGAATTGAACACAATCACCAGCAGGAAAACTTATGCCAAATTCAATTCCAGAGAAGGTGTGGACTCACATTAGTATAGACTTCATTACAAAGTTGTCCTTAGCATAAGAATATGATTCGATCTTAGTAATAGTAGATAGGTTTATAAAAATGGCATATTTTATATCTACTACAGAGAGAACGAGTACAGAGGGACTAGCACAACTATTTAGAGATAACATTTGGAAGCTACATTTTCAGATAGTATAATCTCAGATAGAGGACTACAATTCGTGGTAAGAGTCATAAAGGAGTTAAATTGCATGCTAGGGATTGAAATGAAGTTGTCCACAGCTTTTCATCCACAGACAGGCGGCCAAATGGAGAGAATGAATCAGGAGTTAGAACAATATCTCTGAATATTCATAGACTACCAACAAGAACAATGGCCAGAATAGCTGGGTACAGCTGAATTTGCCTACAACAATAAAGTGTACATGGGAACTAAGATGTCACCATTTAAAGCAAATCAGGGACAAGATCCAAGGATGGGATTTGAGATGAGAAAGAAGGGGAGATATAAGGAGGCAGAGAAATTTGTAGAAAGAATGAGGAACGTACAGGAAGAAGCCAAGGCGGTGTTACAAAAGGCGTAGGAAGATATGAAGCAGTATGTAGACAGGGAAAGAGGGAAAGTAGAGGAGTACAGAGTGGGTGACTTAGTACTACTTAGTACTAAAGACTTAAAGTACCAAATGGTCAGAAGACACATGGAAAAATTCACGGAATGCTTTGTAGGACCTTACAAAGTAAAAGCAATTATTTCTAGTAATGCAATAGAATTAGAATTGCCTAGTACAATCAGAATACATCTGGTAGTTGACGTTAGCAGAGTATAAAAGTATAAGTTGCAAGTAGAAGGGCAGAGGAAGGAAATACCACAACCAGTGGTGATTGAAGGAGAGGAGGAATGGAAAGTCAAAAAGATTATGAACAAGAGGAAGGTATGGGGGAAGAATAAATACCTAGTATGATGGAAAGGATGTATGGCAGAGAAGGACACTTGAAAGAGTAAAGAAAACTTAAAGAATATGATAGAGTTGGTTGAAAAATTTGAGAAGGAATATTGTAGGGAAGATGAAGAAGAAGTAAGACAGCAAGAAGAAGAAAAGGACAGAAAGATGTTTAGCAGAGAATTACTAGGAAGATACACTGCTAAATTGCTCTATGAATAGGGCAATAAGAGATATGATTGGGAGTATTGGAAGAAAATAGAGGAGAACTGAAGAAAATGGAAAAGAAATCTGTTTTCAAGATATAACAAGAATCCATTCTTCAAGAAAATGAAAAAAGAGAAAGACAAGTATAAGAGAGAAAAAATAGAAGAATAAAATAAAAAAGAAAATGAAGAAGACTGACAGAGAATCGAGGAGAACAGGAAGTACTTGGAGCAATTAGGGGATGAAAATCAAGATATGGGTAATCTAAAGGACCCATACAATGAACTATAAAAGAAGTCTTTAGGACGAGGACTCTTGAGAGAGGGATAGTATTATAAATTGTCCAATTCTCTCTAAGTCAATATTTATTTATTTTTTCTTTTTCATTTCATCTAATTATGTAATATAGTTGGATCAGTAAATAAGAACAAACAATCAGACATGTATAAGTAGTATACACAATCCAATGAGAACTTTAACGAGTTCTCTTTGTCAAACTCCAATAAAGGGTAGGATTAAGGTTAGGATTACTCAACTGCAACCAAGATCCTTACATAAGTCATTACAAAATCAATCTTTGTCTCATCCAAAGAGAATTAATTGAAATTCAACTAAAAGTAAAGTTAGTATTAAAAAAGAAAGTAGTTAAGCTTGTGAGAGTCCAATCTATTAAAAGTATTAGAGATCTATGTAAGACTTTAAGTTGTGATTGAGTAACCTTAACCCTCAGTCCACTCTAAGTCAGAGTTTGACAAAAAGAACTCATTAAAGTCCTCACTGGATTGTGTACACTACTTATATAAGTCCAACTATTTGTCCATATTTACTGATCCAATGTTATTACATAATTAAATGAAAATAAAATAAAAAGAAAAATTAAATATTGACTTAGAGGGAATTGGGTAATTTATGATATCACCTCCCTCTTAAGGGTTTTTGTTTTGAGAACTTCTTCATAATTTATCATATAGGTCTTTTAGGTCATCCATATCTTGATTTTCATCCTCCAACTCCTCCAGATATTTCCTATTTTCCTCTATTCTCTATCAATCTTCTTTGTCCTCTTCTTTATTCTACTCTTTAATCCTTGCTCTCTTGTACTTCTTCCATTCTTTTCAGAAACAGATTCCTGTTGTATCTTGAGAACAGATTTCTTTTCTATCTTCTCCAATTCTCCTCCATTTTCTTCCAGTACTCTTGATCGTATTTTTTATTTCCCTATTCGTATAGCAGTTTCACTGTATACCTTTCCGGTAACTTTCTACTAGATATTTTCTTGTCTTCTTCTGCCTCTTGTTGTCTTACTTCTTCTTCCTCTTCCCTCTGATATTTCTTCTCAAATTTTTTGACTAGCTCTATCACATTCTTCAAATTCTCTTTGCTTTCCCAAATATCTTTCTTGGCTATACATCCCTTTCATCATACCAAGTACTTGTCTTTTCCCCTTACTTTCCTCTTATTCATAACCTTCTCAACCTCCCATTCCTCCTCTCCTTCAATTACTACTAATTGTGGCGTTTCTTTCTGTTGCCTCTCTACTTGTAACTTGTACTTTCGTACTCTGCTAACGTTAACTACCAGATGTATTTTGATTGTACTAGATAGATCTAATTCTATTGCATTACTGAAGATGATTGCCTTTACTCTGTAAGGTTCTATGAAACGCTCCATAATTTTTTTTGTCTGTCTTTCAATCATCTGGTATTTTAGATCTTTTGTACTGAGTAGCACTAGGTTGCCCACTCTATACTCCTCCACTCCTCCTCTTTCCCTGTCTGCATACTGCTTCATATCTTTCTGTACTTTCTGTAGCACTGCCTTGACTTCTTCCTGCATGTTCCTCATCCTTTTTGCAAATTTCTCCACCTCTTCATACTTTCCCTTCTTCCTTATCTCAAATTCCATTCTTGGATCTTGTCCCTGATTTGCTTTAAATGGCGACACCTTAGTTCTAGTGTGTACTTTATTGTTGTAAGTGAATTCAGCTATACCCAACTATTCTGGCCATTGTTCTTGTCAGTGATCTATGAACATTCAGAGATACTGTTCTAACTCCTGATTCATTCTCTCCATTTGGCTGTCTGTCTGTGGGTGAAACACTGTAAACAACTTTATTTCAATCCCTAACATACAATTTAGCTCCCTCATAATACCTACTGTGAATTGTGGTTCTCTATCCGAGATAATACTGTCTAGTAGTCCATGTAACTTCCAAATGTTATTTCTAAACAATTATGCTAGTCTTTCTTTTTTTTTTTTTGTTCAGAAATTTATAACGCGGTGCTCGATCGCAGTTCATGGTAGACTATCTACAACAAATAGCCTATTAGTGTCTCAGAGACCATGTTTTTCCCTTCACTGGCAAGAGACACTATCAGTATCAGAGAAGCAATCTGATCTAAAAGAGGAGAGAAAACTAAATATAGGTTGCCTATAACCAACCTTCAAATAACATGTCCAAGTCCAAAGACCTATCATGCCTAGAATACAGAGTCAAATGAAACTGAGAGAGATGAGACTGAGAAAGAGAAACTATCTACAGAACAGAGAGAAGAGACCAAGAGAGCACTCATAGAGGCTCAGGGGGCAGGTGATCCTGAGGAGTGAAGGCAAATGCACTAGGGTACTCCTTCAGGAATTTGATAAAGTCTTTGATAGACGGTGATGGGTCAGTCAAGGGAGCATGAGCAAACTGACTGCAGTCTGCTAAGATGTGTCGACATGTTTCCACCTGGCAATGGCCACACAGATACTGGGTGCACTCTGCAGGGAAAAAGCACTGTCTGAACTCCCCAATGGGAGCATGGTTGAGAATTGCTCAAGTTGCCCTGGCACACAATGTGACCAACTCAGCAATAAAGAGAAGCCAGCTATCACCTTTGGTATAGGAGGGCTAGAGAGGTTTGTGGTTACCACCTTCCCATTAGTCTTCTCTCATTCTGCAGCTGGCTAGGCCTTGATGGACCTGACTGACTCTCTTGGTCTTATGCACTCACTACCAGTGCTTCCTGTCCCTACTCATTATTTAGACACTGACAGTCATGCTAACTCAGTCATAGACCTCATCTTCCTAGATATGAGCAATGCTCAGATCTCACACCGCATCAAGCCCGACCTTAGGTTACCCTCAGATCATGCTCCTTTACTAGTTGACCTTCCTATCTCACCAGAGAACATCTACCTGCATCAAAAGGCCCTCAAACACGACAGTGAAGAGAAAAACACCTTCTTATTGGTAATAAACATGGGACTCTGTGCTCTCAACTTCTCCAGCCTGGACTCTATAGCAAGTCTGGACTTACTCATTCAAGCTATCTCACAGGTATTTTTTTGTGCTTGGGAGGCTAATGCTAGGAACATTACAGTCACCAGTTGATCTAAGAAGTGGTGGAATGATGAGTGTAAATGGGCACTTGAGCTATATAGGTACACAAGAGCCAGAGAGGACTGGTATGTATTTTGCTCTTCTATTAGACATGCTAAATGATCTTTCTTTGACAACAGGAGTGCAGAGATTGCGTCTACCAACAAATGCTCTTGCGACCTCATGAGTTGGGTCAAGCAGCGTAAGTTACCTGCAGTAGAGGCCATTCACTACTAAGGCCTCCCTTATAACTCTCTCCCTGACTTGTGGCATGCTCTTCACTTGTTTTATAATGCTATAGCTAACTGTCCTGTTCAGTTGTCTGTTCTAGATAACATTACTTCTCTGACCACTCAGTCATAGGTTTCATTTTCTTTGCTAGAGTTGCATAAGGCCCTTAAGGCCTGTTCTAATATCTTTGCTCTAGGTCCTGATCATATCACCTGGCACTACCTCAAGTACATTCTAGCCAATGACATCTGCACAGCTGGCATTCTCTCTCTAGCCGACTCTTGTATCACTTTGCGACACTGGCCTCAGCACTTCAAGAAGTTGGTCTCTGTCATCATCTCCAAGTCAGGTTGGTTTACAATACTCCTAAGGCCTTTTGTTCCATAGTCCTACTCAACACACTTGGCAAACTCATTGAGAAAATGATTGCTAAGCAACTTCAATTTAATGTTGTCAAGTACAGTGTTCTCTATCCCAACTAACTTGGTGATGTCTTTCAGTAATCTACTGAGGATATTGGTCTCTTCCTAACTCACTTGGTCCACACTGGCTGGGCCAAGGGCCTCAAGACTAGTGTAATGGCATTTGACATCGCACAATTCTTTCCTTCACTGAATCACAGTATGCTGACTGCGATTTTGCAACACTCTGGCTTTGCAGACTGCTTGGCTGGCTTTTTCTCTGACTATCTAGTAGGTAGATCAACCCAGTACTCCTGGAACTTCTTTTTCTCTAATGCCTGTGATGCAGATGTTGGCATGAGGCAAGGCTCTGCTCTCTCTCCTATTTTCTCAGTGCTCTATATTGCGCCTTTCCTTCACCTCTTTGAATATCGAGCTCAGGCTCTCAACTTAGATACTTCCATTCTCTCTTATGTAGATGATGGTCTCTTGGTATCTCAGAGAAAAACATATAACAAAATCTTACTGGAGCTTTCTAGTAGCTATAGAGTAGTTACAGACTTGATGGTTTCATTTGGCTTGGTCATAGAGCATGACAAGTCGGAGATTTTTCACTTCTCTAGGGTGTACAATGACTCCAACCCAGAGCTGGACTTTTCAGCAATTGGTGCTCTTATTCTCAAATCCAAAACATACTGGCAATACTTGGACTTCTACTTCAACCGACATCTCTCCTTCAAAGAACATATTTGATTCTATTCTACCAAGGCACTGTCCACTGTGAAAGCAATGGGCATGCTCGGTAACTCTACTTGAGGTCTCCTTCTCTTATAAAAGTGACTTCTTTACAGGTCCTGTGTGGTTTCCATTGCAACCTATGGCTTCTATCTCTGGTACTTTGCTGGAGCTCCTACTAGAGCACAGGTATCTCTCTTGGCTACTATGCAACACAAGGCTGCCCTTTGGATTCTAGGTGCATTTCACACTTCACCCTCTAGTAGGATTGAGGCTCTGGCAGGTCTCATCCTGATTTATCTTCATCTCAAGAAGCTGGTCAAGTGGTCCTATCTTAGGGCTGCTACTCTTCCTTCTCAGCATGCACTAATGTCTCTTCTTAGTGCTCACAACTCAAAGAGGGCTTGCCCCCACTCACAATCTCTAGCTCTTCTCACTGATGTACAGAGTGCTTGGCTGAAGAGTCCTCTTTTTAACACTAAGGTGGCATTACTTAACCTTACAGAATGCTTCAGTCCACTTGACTCTGAGATGTGCCCAGGATACAAGTTGTTGGACAACTTCCCTAATTGTGTCTCCTTTCATCCCTGCAATCACTTTAATGAGAGTTTTCGCACATCTCACTTGAGGGCCCTTGACCGTTTACATCATGAGGCATCCTCTGATCCCTTTATGCTTGTTGTGGTTACTGATGCAAGTGTCATTCCTCCTAGAAATTCTGCTACACACTTCTAGAGATTAGAAGAACAGGTATCATTATCCAAGGCACCTACTGGACAAGCTACAGCTCTAGATACAGAGCTCTTTGCTATTAGGCTTGGTATCGCTAAGGCTACTTCCTTCGATATTAAGCATATCATACTCATCACTGACTCTCTAAGTGTAGCTGGGAGAGTGGTTGACACATCAGTGCACTCAGGCCAAGCCTATTCACTGTCTGTAGTATGTGCTCTCAGGAGTTCTTCACTCAACACCCTGATACCTCCATTGACTTCTGGGATTGCCCGAGCAAAGCCCAATGGTCCCTTTACCACTTGGTCCATGAAGATGCTACTAACACTCATATCGCTGCTGGACATCACCCAGCTACTTCACTTGACGCTCTTTGTTCTAAGAGTACCACTTCTTGCCTTGATGCCTAGAGATCCTCCTTCAGTCGTCCTTCATCCCAAGATCGCTACTTCCTATTTCTCAAAGGTGGTAACTGCAAACCTCTCCAGCCCTTCTATATCAAAGGTGATAGCTGGCTTCCCTTTATTGCTGAGTTGGTCATATTGTGTGCCAGGGCAACTTGAGCAATTCTCAACCATGCTCCCATTGGGGAGTTCAGACAGTGCTTTTTCCCTGCAGAGTGCACCCAGTGTTCATGTAGCCACTGCTAGGTGAAAACATGTCGACACATCTTAGCAGACTGCAGTCAGTTTGCTCATGCTCCCTTGACTGACCCATCACTGTCTATTAAGAACTTTGTCAAATTCCTGAAGAAGCACCCCAGTACATTTGCCTTTACTTCTCAGGATTGCCCACCCTTTGAGCCTCCATAAGTACTCTCTTAGTCTCTTTTCTGTGTTCTATAGATAGTTTCTCTCTCTTAGTCTCATCTCTCTCAGTTTTATTTGACTCTGTATTTTAGGCATGATAGGTCTTTGGACTTGGACGTGTTATTCAAAGGTTGGTTATGAGCAACCTATATCTAGTTTTCTCTCCTCTTTTAGATCAGATTGCTTCTCTGATACTGATAGTGTCTCTTGTTAGTAAAGGGACAGATATGGTCCCTGAGGCACTAATAGGCTACTTGTTGTAGATAGTCTGCCACGGACTGCGATTGAGCACCGTATTATAAATTTTTGAACAAAAAAAAAAAATCTATCTCCAGATTATGAGCTGCCAACCATGGCATGCCCAAGATCACATCTGTCTTCCTTAGTTTGCATACATCTATTCTAACTCTTTCTACATGTCCTTTGTAGAACATATTTACTTCTACCTCATAGGTAATTGCCCCTCCACTATTGCCTGTACCATCCACATTCCTTACTTGTATTGGCCAATTCAGTTTAATCAGCTTATATTCTCCCTTCTCTGCCAATTTTCTGCCCATAAATATCTCTATTGTTCTACTATTTAACAGCATTTTCACTGTTCTTTCCTCATGGGTATCTATTTTCTTAATACCCACATTTATCCACACTTCTCTTAGAAGCTTAAATATTTGCCTCACTTCTCTTGCTTTTTCTTTCTGTACTGTCTTCTGATTGACAGTTCTTATCACTCTCTCCAGGTCAATGATTTTAGCCCTCCCCTTCTGGGCTCTAGGCACTGACTATTCCATTTCCCCACCTCAATTCCACTATGGCACTTTCTTTCTTGTTCTACAGGGTGGACAGAAAATTTCCCCTTGTTCATTCTACTCCACCTTCCATATGACTGCATCTCTTCCTCCACACATATTACACTTTACTCTCTCTGCTCTTCCTCTTTTTGCTTCTCTATCTCTCTAATTCCATATGTCCTTACAGCTTTCACACCACATGTTGTTTAACTGTCCCTTTGTCAGGAAACTCTGTCCTCTATTCTCTTGTGTCTTTGTCCCTTTGTAGTTGCATCCCCTGCACTCCACAAAGGTTACCACCTCCTTTGATGTTGTTCACCCCTTTATGCACATGGCCGCTCCTCTAGAGGGTAACCCCCTCACTCCACTGTGCTTCTTCACCTTCTCCCATACTTTTCATGGTGGTGCTGCTTCCTCTTTTTTTCTTCTTTTCATCTTTGGACACTCCCACTTCTTATGTCTCTTTTCTCTGCATCCAAAACATCTCCCTTCTTCTCTTACTATCTCTTGTCTTCTTACCTCTCTCACTCTGTACTGTATTACCTGACTCTTCAATACATCAAACCTATTCCCCACTACCACCTTCTTCTCCTTTTCTTCTTCACTCCTATACTTCTAGGTGAGATGCCCAAATCTCCCACAATGCCTATACAATCTCTCCTCTCTTTCTTCTAGCTCTGCCCTTAGTTTGGCAAGGGCATGCCTTTTGTTGAGCATGTCACTTATGAGTTTGTTGTATTGATCCAGAGACATTGTGTTATGTTTTGGATGGGGTTTGAGTATGTGTAAAAAAAAAGATGTATATTGTTTGAGGGTGCATCATCTTCTTCTAAGGGCTCACAGTATGTCTGCTAGGGCATACAAGTCTTTTTCCAGCCAGGTATCTACTGTCTTACTGACTACTGCCCTAATAATACTGTGGCTATTACTCCAAGAAAGAGATCCCTACTCTAATCATCTTCTTAAAGATGCAGTGATATTCCCCTGCATAGACTAATCACAATGGACCAGTAGCACAAAGTATATATAATGAGAAGTGTACAAGTATACTAGAAAGTACTGCTCAATTATGAGGTCAGGTCTTAGACACAATATCTGAGCTTGGTACTACGCTGCTACCATTCGTCCCTAACTGACTAACAAGTCCCTTTAAGCTTGGGGCCCAGCTATGTTGTAGTGGTCGTTGATCATGATGATCAATATACTGAGGATAATGAGAGTGAGTTTGCTCAGAACTGAGGCAGTTAGGAGCTAGTAGTGGAAAACAAGTTCTAGTATAAGACTTCAAGTTGTGGTTGAGTAACCTTAACCCTTAGTCTACTCTAAGTCAGAGTTTAACAAAGAGAACTCATTAGAGTCCTCGCTGGATTGTGCATGCTACTTATACAAGTCCAACTATTTGTCTGTATTTACTAATCCAATGTTATTACATAATTAAATGAAAAAATTAAATAAAAAGAAAAATTAAATATTGACTTAAAGGGAATTGGATGATTCATGATAATCTAGGTCTTTAGTTATTAGGATTTTAATAGTTTTGAAAATCCTTGATTGAGGTTTTTAAAAAGTGAGAAAAGAGTATTAGCTGGTTGATTATTGAGATTATGGTTAGTAATAACAGGAAAAATAGATATATAAAATAACACTAAAGCAGGAATAGGGGCATCAACCCATTTGAGATCATTATTAGTATAAAAAATAGAGAGAGGGTCCATATTATGAAGTTTTATAAAGTTTGCCAAAATTGGTAATAAAAAAGTTTGCACCAGAATATAAAGCAAAGTGAAATAGAGGCATTTCAACCTTTAGAAAAAGTCAGAAGTAAATTGTCCAGAGACTCAGTTTATAAGTGGAATAAAGTTGTTATTAGAGGAGAGAAAAGAGATAAAGTAATAAGAAACAAACATAAGAAAAATAAAAAATTATTACAAGTATGAAAAGATTTGAAAAGGGTAATCTAGCATGACAAAAACTAGTTTAAGTTTGTAAATTCTGTTATAAAGTAGTGTTGGAGGTAGTAGTTTAATTTGTTAATAAATAAATAAAATTACTCTGAGATCTAAATGATATCTAGAACTTATTTACAAGTATATTATAAAAGAAAAAAAAAGAAATGTCAAGTCCAGAGTGTTGACAAGTAAGGTCTAGAGATATTTTCATTAATGATAAAGAAAACAACCTTGGTTTCAATTTGTATATTGTGCTTCAATCTTCTATTGCTGTATTGATTACTAACTTCAGAGTGACAAAGTCATTGAAATATGAGTTAAAAAGAAGATATATAGAGAAAGAAGGAATAGATATAAATAACGTTAATTTACAAACTGAAGAATTATAATGTATATTTAATCTAAGAAAGGAAATGTATATGGAGCATAGTTTACAATGTAATTACAAAAGATTAAGAAACTACGAGATCTACTATGAAAAGAATAATAATTATTATTATTTAATAAAAAAAATTAAAATATAAAATATAAAATATAAAATAACTATGAACTTCCTAGATATGATAAATGTCAGAGGTAGTGAAGTTGATTTATGCTAATATTAATAAAAATAAAAATAAAATAAACTAAATACTCCAAAATCCAAAATAAATATTGTCTAGAACTTGATTACAAGTATACTACCAAAAGAGAAAAAAAAAACATAATATTCAGAGTATTACCAAGTAAGGTCCAGAATGTTGTTTTGTTGATGACAAAGAGAATGACCTTGGCTTCAACTTGTATATTGTGCCCTGATCTTCTGTTACTATGCCCTAACTTTAAAGTGACAGAGTTATTGGAGTATAAGTTGGAAAGGAGATATATAGAAAGAAGAAGAGTAAACACAAGCAATGTTAATCTACCAACTAGAGAACTACAATATAACTACTTAGTATATATACCAAGTTCAAAAAAGGAGATATACATGGAACATGGACTACAATGTAATTCTACAGAAGACTAGGAGAATATTAATTAATTAATCAAAAGAAAAAGAATTAAAAAGAAAAGGGATGTATATAACCTATAAACTAGTCTCTGGAGAAAGAGAGAGAATTCTATATTTGCATACTGCAACAAGCAAGTAGGTGCTAAGACACAGTAAATAAGATACATAGCAATATACTACTAACTACACCTGAGCTTCAAAGGGAGCAGCTAGGATTGTTCCAAGTTGGGTGTGAATGTTGGTGGTGGAGAACTTGAGTTTTTCATAGGGCAGTATAGGTTAAAAGTGTATGGATGTACTGGTACATAAGGTTAAGGGATTTAACAATAGTATGAAATGGTTCTTGAGGTTTAGCTAGGGGGTTTGTGGTTCAGTCCAATTTCTAGAGAATCTATTCTAGTATAATATGTATTAATTTCAGAATTTTAGGATTCAAACCTTTAATGGTATTAAATGATTAATCCAAAAACACTAGATATCCTTATAGGATTTCATTATCTCTAATAAGATTAACCAAATAAATTATAAATAACATATTTAAGTAATGAATATAATAACTATCACTATTTATTGTTAGTAAACTATTTTTTTTGTTTTTTATTGCTATTTTTTTAAGTTTCTTTCATTCAGCACTATGATGGCTCTATACCCACTTTCTTTCTGAGGTGTTAGTAAAGGCAGTTGCATCCCAAGTTCCTCCTTTACCTTGATTTGGAGCTATATTTAATTAATACTTTTCTATTTTCTAATTCAGAAAAAAGAGAGTAGTTATAATTACTAAATTTTCTTTTCATTAAAGAATAAAATTTAAAGTACTTTTTGTTTTTTTCTCAAAGGCTAAATAATGAATTTTTCTTTCAAGAATTTTTATAAGGATTTGGTAAAATTAATAGCATTTTCAGTTATAATTGTTATGTTGATATAGAAAACCCTATGTAGCATAAGGTACTACATTTACTCCATCTCAGCATAGTTTTTTTTTTTTTTTTTTTTTTTTAATATAAATTTTAAAAAACAAATTCCTTAAAAAAAAATTGAAAAGGGGAAATGGGG